>ERZ779874.406-NODE-406-length-51177-cov-19.755643_pt1 | contig 51177 bp, 43 predicted proteins | sample MGYA00511031_ERZ779874 | MGnify/ENA primary metagenome ERZ779874 (study PRJEB29588, sample SAMEA2156850) | human gut metagenome | biome: human gut; feature: human-associated habitat; material: faeces | place: Denmark | collected 2008/2010 ...
TCTACGGTGGAAACCGAATCTGTTCCCATCCCAGGCTGTACGGACGGTTTAACCAATACAGCACGATCCAGGCGCATATGCCGCCAGAGCACCAGAAGTATGTCCAATGGAACGGTTCATTCACTGGGCCGGTAAGGTCGGCAGCAACACGCAGGTCGTTGTCCGGGCTATTCTCGGCAGCTACAAAGTAGAACAGCAGGGCTACAAGTCCTGCATGGGTCTGCTGAAGCTGGCAGACAAGTACACTCCGGAACGGCTGGAGAATGCTTGCAAACGGGCATTGGAATACACACCCCGCCCTTCTCTCAAGAATATTCAGGCTATTCTGGCATCCGGCCAGGATAAAGTCATCCCTGAGCAGAGTACGGCTACTGCGTCCTCTTCCCAGTACGGTTTCACCCGTGGGGCTGACTACTACGGAAGGGGGAATAAGTGATGCTGACTGAAACAACGGTATCCAAGCTGCGTGAAATGCGGCTGAGTGTTATGGCCAATGCCCTGAAGGACCAACTTGCCGATCCGCAGTTCCAAAACATGACCTTTGAGGACCGGCTCGGTCTTTTGGTGGATGCGGAATGGAATGCCCGAAAGAATAACCATCTGAACAAGCTGATCCGGCAGGCAACCTTCTCGGATCCGGGAGCTTGTCTGGAAAATGTGGAGTATCTGCCCGACAGAGGACTGAAGCAGGAGGAACTGCTGCGGTTCAGCACCTGCAACTACATTCAGGAGCACCACAACATCATCCTGCTGGGAGCTACCGGCAGCGGCAAAACCTATCTCGCCTGCGCTCTGGGCATGGCTGCCGCAAGACGGTTTTATGCGGTGAAGTACATCCGGCTCCCGGATCTTCTGGTAGAATTCCAGATTGCCAGGGGCAACGGTACGATTCGCAAGCTCATGGCCCAGTACAAGAAGTACGCATTGCTCATAATTGACGAATGGCTTCTGTACCCTTTGAAAGAAACGGAAGCCAGGGACTTATTGGAAATCGTGGAGTCCCGGTACAAGCGAAACTCCACGATCTTCTGCTCCCAGTTTGACATTCCGGGCTGGCCGGAAAAGTTGTCTGACCCACTGCTGGCTGATGCCATCTGCGACCGAATCGTCCACGATGCTTACACCGTGGTCATTGGAGGCAAGGAATCCATGCGCAAGCGGAAGGGTTTGCAGGACATCTGACTCCGACTATATTTATGATACCTTGACTGATTTGTTCTGTCCATATTCAACCTGAGCGGTGGGGCTGCTCAATCCGGGCGGTCCCATTGCTCAATTCAAGCGGAACCGCTGCTCAATTTCGCCGGTCGAGGTGATTTTGCTCAGCGGTGTACGCACTCATGCTGGAAATTGCGCATGTGAAAGGAAAACATTCCACTTTGATTATACTGCATGTGTACCCGCTTTGCAAGTGGTTACAGGGGGTTTTGCGGGTTTTTATGCCCGGATGTGACAAAAACGCGGCGGCTTCCGGGGGTGAGGGGAAGCGCCGCAAAATGGTGGAATATTATTGAAAAAAAGGCGAATCAAGGTCTACCCATATCGCAGGACGAACAGCACCAGAAGAGTCACGAACATCATGATAGTAAAGAGAGCCATCCGCTCCCACACGCGCCGCATCATATTGTTCATGTCCCGGCGAACGTAACCACCACCAGCTGGCACTTGCGCCGTCTACAAATACACCCTGCGCAATCGCATATGCTGTTGGTTGTATACAGGACTTAGTGTTGCTATTTTCATTTAGTCCGAAGTACATTTTAGCCTCGGCATAACTCAGTAAAAACACTTTATCTTTAGTTGTGCTACCGCCATTAATGTTCCACTCACTATAACCTTGGGACTTATCATTAGCCACAGTTGTTAAGATAATCGCTTGCTGTTCAGATGTATCAAATGCTCTTGAAAAAAACACATCGTTCAGCCATGCTCGAAGTGAGCACTTTTCCCATGTCACATTAGTCTCACTTTCATTGTAGGGCTGCGCATCCAATCCATACTGACTAATCAGCAGTGCTTTGTTTTTATCTCGTGCCAACACCAACCACTCAATAGAAGTTAAATCCTCGCCCGATTGCATCTGTGGATATCGCCCCAAAGTCACATAGTTTCCTACCGCAAACTTCTCATCAAGTGCAACAGCAGCTGCTACTTCTGCAAGATTCTTATTATTTGTTAGTATATTATCAACATCCTTGTAGTCAATAATCGTTGCATAAATAGCGTATGCTTCATCATATTCCCCAGAATTAGTTAAATCGTCTGCCTGCTGATATTTTGTTTCTTTAACCTGCGTCTTTGCATCGTTATAATTTTCCAATGACCAGAAAATAGTATTTGCGTCCTCATATTGACCATTTTGACGCAGAGCCATTGCTTTTTGATACCACGTTTCTGAAATTTGTTCCGTAGCATCACTGTAATTTCCCAATGCCGAAAAAGCTTCTATTGCTTCTTCATATTGTCCATTTTCGCGCATTGAAACGGCTTGCTGATACTTTTTCTCATCACTTGCTTCTCGCGCACGAATAGGAGCATCCGAATAACGTCCTGCGTTGCTAAATGCAGTTACAGCATTATCCCAGTTCCCTGCTGAAAATTCTGCTTCTCCCTTTGCGTAATATGTTTCCTTAACTTGCTGTTTTGTATCACGATATTCTCCCAATGATACAAAAATAGCAATAGCTTTGTCATACTGTCCAGCTTCAGCCAGCGAAATTGCTCTATGATATTTGACAACGGGAACAATGTAAAACACAGTGAAAATGGTTATCAGTACAATGAATACAGATCTTCCTATAATGATATTATGATGTTTTTCTTTTAATGCTTGTTTTTGTTTTTCTTTTTCCCGCAATTCTGTATAATGCTGTTCTGCTTTTTGGCGAAGTTCATTCACATCACGATATCCATTCAATTGTTGTACATTTAGTTTTTCACAAACCCGTTCCCAATCAAAGCTATTTTCCTTCGCTGTCTCCCATTCCTGTTTTGCCTTATCATACGCTTCGTTTTGAATTTTCTCCGCCATTTCGAGACAGCTCTTTGTGTTCTCTTCTTGACCCTTGATTTTTTGAAACATTTCAGCGCCATTTTTCAAGTCAGAGACAGAAATGCATGCAATATTTATTAATCCATGCATTTTCTTAAATTTAGCTCGTTTCGCCTGATACTGCGACAAATGCCACGACATATTTGGTGTACTTTCATAGTCTGTATTCTCATTTCCAAGCATTAGGCAGTTTTTTTGATAAGCCTCCTGTACCCTTTCCATCTCGCAGCGTTCTGCATCTCCGGCCGCTACCGCACAGGCGCAGTCAATCGCCAGTTCGTGGCAGTGCTCCTCCACCCGCGCCCGCACGCTCGCCATGTAACCCGTGTACGTCTGCTTCTGCGCCGCCGACGCAAAGCGAACCGCCTTCTGCCAGTCGCCGCGCATGTCCACGCAGTAATTCAGCGCGCCAAGGTCGCTTTCCTTGCGACAGCCCGTTTCAGCGCACACCTTGCCCATGTAGGCTTCGGCGCACTCCGGGTCAATGTCCAGCACGCGGTCGTAGTATTCGCGCGCACTCGCGGTGTCGCCGTCCTCCAGGAACAGCGCGGCACGCTTGAGCAGGCTCGTCACACCCGGCGCATTGGTTTCCGCCGTTGCAGTCTCCACGCGCACCCCCTGCGGCGCGCTCGTCGGCTGCTGCATCACCTTCTGAATCCCGCGCAGCAAGTCCTGCATGAAGCCGATTTTGCTCATGTCCTGGCTTTGCAGCATCGACAGTTCTTCCGGCAGGTCGTACGGATCCATATCCCGATAGCACGGAATCAGCAGCCGCTTGTGGTCGTGCTTCATCAGCGACAGATAGCGGCTCCACTCGTTTTTCACCCACACGGCGTTAAAGTACTCCGGACGGCTGCCGATAACGACCATCACCTTCGCGCTGTTTAGCGCCGCGAAGATGTACGGCTCGTACTGCTGCCCAAGCTTGTCCTCCAGCGTGATGCGGCTGAAGAACACCTTCAAGCCCTGCTCGGTCAGCCCATAATAGACATCCTGCGCCCATTGGCTGTCGCGCGTCCGCTGACCGTTCTCGTCCGTCTCCTTGTAGCAGATGAACACGTCATACGGCTTCTCGTTGGCGGAAATTGCCAGAATCCCCTTCTGGATTTCTGCAATCCGCGCCGCTTCCTCCTGATAGATGCGGCGGCTCTCCTCATCCGGCGCGTTCTCCACCGCCGCGAGATAATCCTCGTCCGTCAGAATCGACGCCACCTGCACGCGATGGCACGTTGGGATTCGCTGATGCGTTGCCGGATCTTCAACGTACTCAATGCCGAATCGGCTGATGACCGCGCCCCAGTGCGCCTCGGCATCCGTGTCGTCCTGCTCCAGAATTTTCTCGTACGCCGCAACCGCCTTGTCGAACTCGCACTGCCGCCGGAAGTGATTCGCGCGGTTGTAGCGGTTCAGCTTGTTCTCGTCCTCCGCCTGCGGAATCGTCGATGTGCTGCCGCAGTACTCGCACGTCCCGTACGTCGCCCCCGGAATGAAGTCAATGTCCCCGCCGCACATCTTGCACTTAATAATCATGGTGTGCCCCCCTTGCTGATAGCATCGTCTAAAATGGCATAATTCGTTACGTCGTGTGTATTTTACCACACTTACAGACATTCGGCAAGGTGAAATGTCGAATTTTGTGGAGAATGCTCTCGTCGCTTGAAATGCAAAAGTGTACGTCCGCAAAAACATCGGCAATGTCAAAAAATCAACCGAACGAGTGCCAGACTCTTCCCAGCACATGACTGCATACAAAAACGCCCCATGACTGCCATAACAGCCATAGGGCGCAAAATGCTTGGTACAGAAGGGAACTCAGCGCTTGCTGAACTGAGGCGCGCGACGAGCAGCCTTCAGGCCGTACTAAACTCCTTTGAGCGCCGATTTTCCTTGGTATTCCGGGCTTTTCCGGCTTTTCAATGTTCAGTTGTCCTATTCCTTAACCAAGGAAAATGGTGCATTTTCAATCAGCATCCCGCCAGTTAAAGCGCGCTGTTCACTACCTCGAACAACTCCTCTGGCTTATTATATTTCACCTTTGCGTAAATGTCCATAGTTGTTTTGCTGTTTTCATGTCCTGCAAGGTACTGAACTGTCTTGGGATCAACGCCTGCATAAAGAAGGTTCGTGATGTAAGTGTGCCGTAACAGGTGTGGGGTAACATCAAAATCCAGCGTATATTGGATATTGGGATTGTTCTTCTGTGTCATACCCAGCGTTGGCTCCACTGTGTATTTGATGCTCTGCCCATTCACATACTTATAGTAATTGCGGGGTTTGGTGGACCGGACGACTACATACTGCCACACCCGTTGAAACTGCGATGCAGCTAAAGGCTGTCCTTCGCTGTCCGCAATCACATAGTCTGATCTGGAGACTGCCTTGGCTTCCCGCAGGCAATCAACCAAACACTTGGGGATTGGAATATCTCTTTTTGCCGCCTTAGTCTTTAGCACCGTAGAAACCACGGGCCTGTTATGCTCTGTGCGCCATGCCCGCCTCACCGAGATATAAGGCGTAGACTCGTCCAGAAATACACAGTCCCATTGCAGTGCAAGGATTTCTTCCCGGCGTAGGCCCGAATACAGGCCGAGCATAATAAACAGATAAGGTGGAAGTCCCCGGACCGTATCCAGAAGCACCTCTACCTGCTGGTCTGTCAGTGCATCCTTCTTTTTCGCTGGCTTTCCGCCCTTTCCCGATATTCCTACACAGGGGTTATACTCAAGTATTTGGCTGCGCTCCGCCGAGTAGAAAATACACTTGAGAAGCATATTCACCGTACTGTATAACCCCTCCGATTTATTCGACAGCGGCACAAGTGCCAGTCGAATATCATCAGCCGTCACTTCCTCCATATACATCTCTCCCAAAGGTTTGATGATGTAATTCTTCATGTCGGTGGTATATCCCTTCAATGTAGCCGTAGATACCTTTGCTGATTGCATCAGTAGCCACTTCTCGCAATACTCAGCCACCGTCGGATGCTGCCGGCGAAAGATAATCTCCTCTACCTCGCGCCGCGCCTCTAATTGCTTTTCATACAATTCCTCGCAGGTGGCAGCATACAAGCTCACCTGCTTGCCATCCGCATCCAGAATCCGGGTTCTGTAATATGGGATTCCTTTTCTCATAACAGTTCCGTACTGCGGAACCTCCGTTTTTTTCTTAGCCATCTTTGACCTTCCTTTCTTGATTACGTGCAGTTTCCGTATCTACACTCTCTTTTTATCAGAAAGTCCAAATTTAATCAAAGATACGGCCTATGTAAAACAAAGAGCGAGACATCCTTGCCTCGCTCCTGCTCCATTTCCTATTTTATTGTTTCGCCTTATGCTCGTACAGCATCCCATTGAGCAAATGCATTGCCCATCGTTCTGACCAGCTCATCCGGTCTGTTGTATTTGACCTTTGCGTAGATGTCCATGGTAATTTTGCTGCTTTCATGGCCTGCCAGATATTGAACCGTTTTGGGGTCTACCGATGAATGAATAAGATTCGTGATGTAGGTGTGCCGCAGCTGATGCGGTGTAACCTCGAAGTCCAAGCTGTAAACCACATGGCCGTTGTTTCGGGCCTTTTCTCCAAGCTCCGGGTAAAGCATATACTTCACATATTTTCCGTCCACCAGTTTGCGGGCCATTCTCGGTTTCGCGGTTCGCGTCACAATATACTGCCACAGCCGCTTAAACTGCGTATAAGACAGAGGTTCTCCATCCCGGTTTGCGACCACATACTCCGAAGTCGAATTTGCTTTTGCTTCTTTCAGACATTCTGCCAAGCAGGTCGGAAGGGGGATATTTCTCTCCGCAGCCTTTGTCTTTAATTCGTCGAGAATCACCGGCCTGTTATTTTCAGTATGCCATGCCCGCCGCACTGCTAAGTAAGGGAAGTCTCCATCCAGATAAACCGCATCCCATTTCAAGGCAAGTATTTCTTCACGTCTCAAGCCTGCGTACAGGCCAAGCATAACAAATACATAAGGGGGAAGTCCCTGTACGGTATCCAATAAGCGCGCGGCCTGATCGTCTGTCAGTGCCGCTTTATCTTTCTGCGGAACGCCGCCACCTTTTGTCGTAAGATAAATCGTCGGGTTATCATCAATGATTCGGCTTTCCTTTGCTGCACGAAAAATAGATTTATACAGAATCACGACTGACTTATATACCGATGCGGATTTTTTTGAGACAGGGACAAGCGCAAGCTGAATATCATCCAGGCTAACCTCTCCCATCCGCTTATCTCCCAATTCCGCAATGATGTGCCGCCTGACCTTTGAGGTGTAATCCGTCAAAGTAGTTGCCCGTACATGGACAGACTGCATCAGCAGCCATTTCTCACAGTATTCTGCAACCGTGGGCGATTTCCGATGGAATGTGGCGTTGTTGATCTGCTCCAACGCATTTGTTTCCTTATTATAAAGTTCTTCGGGCGTTCTTGCATAAAGGGCTACGAGCTTCCCATCTGCATCTTCAATCCTTGTTCTGTAATACTCAATACCATTGAGCATCACTGTACCGTATTCTGGAATCATCATTTTTCTTTTTGCCAATTCCGTCACCTCCAAAAAATAATCTCCAGCGCTGTATCTTTGTTTTATCAAACTTCTTCAATTCCAGCAAGGATACGGATTGGCTCATGCTTTGGCGTTCCGGGGCTTGCGGTAAGTTGCGCTCTTTTCCATAGGTTTTGCCCGGTGTGTGCATTTTGCGATATACTCCTGAAGGCCCATATCAGTAAAATATACACAACCGTTCTGCACATACTGAACATAAGAAATCAAGCCATTGTTACGGGCTGCATCTAAGGTCGTAATACTGATCCCCAAGATTTTGGCAGCTTCTTTTCGTGTAATCAGTTTTTCCATAAATCATATTCCCTCCATTCTGTCAAGGTTGTCATCGTGCTTTCAAAATCACATGAATGCACTGGCAGCCGAAACTGCCAGTGCATGGTATCTAACTTTGAAAAGAAAACTGCATCTGAATACTGAGCTGTTGTTTACAACAAATGGACGCAGCTCTCTTGAATTTTAGTTTTGCTTTCGCCACATTTGCCACGCATCCCTGACGATGGGGACATTCCTGATCTCCGCTGGCGCGGCTGTCATAACTCCGCAGCGTCGTTTTATTCGTGCGCCGCAGGGTTCCGCCTCAAGTCCGTGGGCGGGTGTGAACAAGTATCTTTAAGCCCCCATGGAGTCCTCGCGCCCGAAGTGCCACCTCCGGGTCTCAGGCTGGCGTTGATCGCTGGGAACAGCCTTGTTTATCACCTCCTTGGGCTGTCCATCTTGGCGGCGCGCCTGATTCGCTCGTACATGGGTTATGTACCAGAAATGCCGTCTATTCGATTGTCAAAGTACATCGAAGGGGAGAAACTTGTCCTTCTTATTAACACTGACAAAAAGAGTGAAAAACAGGCGCTTCAAATGAAACTTTATCAAAAATATTTTGCTAACTGTTTCAACCCACGCCGGATGCTGTCACGAACACGGCTCGGATCTACGCCTTCGGCTCTGGCAATCTCATTTACGCTCATCCCCAGATAGTACCGGGCGTAAATTCTCCTTGCCTGTTTCTTCGGCAAAGCCATCACGGCGGAGTAAATCTGCTCGCGCAGCTGCTTTTCCTCCAGAAGCATCTCCGGCGTCTCCAGCTTTCGCAGGACCGCATTTTCAATTCCATTCTCACAGTCCAGGGAGTACTGCGCCTTATAGCGATACATTTTTCGCTCATAGGCTGCTTCAGCTCGCTCGTCAGACTGAAACACCGCTTGTACTTCATCGGTTACTTCCAAAAAGGCATCGGTTTTATAAACATCGGGATACAGATCCCGAAGATTGACTTTCTTCATTATGTACCTCCATTTCGATTCACGGGTGATTAGCGGGTGAATCGAATGGAGGCGGGGAACGGCATCGAGGCCGTTTGGGGACATTCGGCAAAAAACGACAAGCAAAAGCGCCAGTCTCCCATTCCAGGAAACTGGCGCAACAAAAAAGATCATTATTATTCCGGTTTGCGCAGAACGATAATACCGACAGGTTGCCGAACTGCCCCGGAGGGGAAGCTACACTTTTTTTAGCAAGTGAAGATTATGAGAACTGTAAAAGGTTAAAACAAACAAAGCGGCATCCTCCTATATGCCGCTGTAAATAACCTTTCTGTCTACGCAGTATAAAGCGGCAGCTATTCAGCAAGCCGCGTTTTCATTGAACCATTACTCAATTAACAGCTGCTCGCCATTATTGAGAGCTATGGTATAGAACAGAAAGCAAGATTTACTTTAGATTTATACAAGATTTGCACAAGAAATACCTATACTTCGAATTTGTAGCCTATTCCTCGAATGCTTTTAATATGTTCTGATGCAGTTTCCGAACTTTTTAACTTTTTCCGTAAATTACTTATATGGCTTGAAATCGCATTGCGTGAATAAAACGAAAAATCATCATGCCAAACAGAATCCATTATCATTTCATAAGTATAGACTTGCCGTTGATTCATAATTAGCAGCGCAAGAATATCAAACTCTTTTTCGGTCAAATCAATGCATACCCCAGCTATCTCTACAGACCTGTACTCTAAGCAGAAAGACAAGTCTTTCACAGTGATGATTGTTAGCGGTCTTCTTTTATCTTTTGGTATTTTCAAACAATTTCTCATACTATTTTTCTCTGAAAACATTTCTACCATAGGATGATTATAGGTATGTAAATATTGAGCAGCACCAAAATGGACACATGCATACCGCTGTTCCTCCGAATATGAAGGTGGCACAACAATAATTGGTACCGCACGTTTTTGTCTCAAGATATCCAAATCGTCTTGTGGAATCACATCAGAGCAAATAGCTACGCATATATATTCTTTAAAAGACAGCATTGCGGCCGCTTGTTTAATATTATCAGCATAGTCAAATTCAATTTCAAATTCTTTCCATCGGCCAGCAGTAACCTCATATTCATTATAGGCGTATCCTACGCCCAATACATGCGGAACCATATGTTCACCTCCTACTACTTCTAGCAGACAGTTCAAAGCTGCCGAGCATAAGTTACCCGGCAGCTCTAAACAAAACTATATTTTTCTATGATGGAGAATGCTTTTTTGCGTATCTACAAATCCTCCGTCATCGATTATTTCCCCAGTAAATCAATGCCAGTGCGCCGGGACCGGTGTGTGCTCCGATGATAGGGCCAATATAAGCAATACAAATCTCAGAATCCGGGAATTGTTCCAACAACCTTTCTTTCAGCATATCTGCTGCTTCAGGGTCATCGGCATGACCTATCAGAATCGATTTACCAAGTTCAGGTTTCCAGCCCTGTTCCATTCGGGCAATCTGAGTGGTAACAGCCTTTTTTCTTCCACGAGGTTTTTCCACTGCTTGCAGCTTTCCTTCGCTGTCCACATGAAGCAACGGTTTGATCTGCAAAGCCGTTCCCATTGCGGCTGCGGCACCTGAAACCCGCCCGCCATGTTTCAAATGGGTAAAGGTATCAACCGTAAACCAATGACATACCTCTAATCGGTGTTCCATGACCCAAGAAGCCAATTCATCAATAGACAGTCCTTCCCTCTGCTTTTTCGCAGCTTCTCTGACTAAAAACCCTTCACCCACTGCGGCAGCAAGCGTATCAATGCAGATGATTCTTCTTTCCGGATATTCCTGCTGTAGTTCTTCAACCGCTAAAAACGCAGACTGATATGTACCTGACAGACCAGAGGAAAAACAGAGATACAGAATATCGGTTCCCTGTCGCAGACAGGGTTCAAAATGCTTAAAATAAATCGTTGGGTTGATTTGTGAGGTCGTTGCAAAATTCCCAGCTCTTTGCAAGCGGTAGAACTCCTTGGCTGTGATTCCTTCCGGGGAACCATATGAGTATTCTGTTCCGCCGATCTCAACATTCATAGGAATCATTTCAACAGATGGCAGACCTGCGGTTAACTCCGGTGCGAGATCTGAGGTGGCATCTGTGAAAATTTGATAGCCGTCCATCACTTCTTACACCCACTACAGCCCTGACAAGCAGCCCACAGCTCATCGGCCTTCGGCTTCCAGGTTTCTGCATAAAGTGTAGTCTTATCACACAGATGGTCAACACTTTCCGGGGACTGATACTCGGTAGAATGGGCACCGGATTTCTTTACCATGCTACGCAGACATTCAGGATTTTCCAGCATAGGACACGGCTGGAACATATTATCATTAAAGGGCTGACCGTCGTGATAGGCCATAAACAGCGGAGACTGATATGCTTCCAGCAGGGTCTTTTCACGGATGTTGGAGTCAGAGTAATGGATAAAAGCGCAAGGCTCAATGTCACCATTGGCATTGATATGCAGATAGTTGCGGCCACCAGCAATACAGCCGTTTACAAATTTCGCATCATTCTGAAAGTCAATTGTGAAAATAGGCTTTGTGCTACGGTATTCGCAGATGCGGTTATACATCTTTTCACGCTGGTCAGGAGACGGGAGCAGCTCCACAGCGGAATCGTTGCCCACAGGCATATAGTGGAAGAACCATGCGAACTTCGCACCGCACTCCACCAGATGATCGAAGAACTCATCCGAGCTGATGGAGTCGATGTTCTTGCTGGTATAGCACCCAGATACGCCGAAAGGCAGCTTCTTTTCTTTCAGAATCTTCATCGCCCGCATAGTAGCCTGATAAGTACCCTTGCCACGGCGGAAATCAGTAGCTTCCTCGAAGCCTTCAATGCTGATGGCCGGGTAGAAGTTCTTCACCCGCAGCATCTCATCGGCAAACTTCTCATCGATAAGGGTACCGTTGGTAAAGGCAGAGAATACGCAGTCAGGATGCGCTTCACACAGGCGGAGCAGATCGTTCTTGCGTACCATAGGTTCACCGCCGGTGTAGAGGAACATATAGGTTCCCAGTTCATTGGCCTGATTGATGATGTCATCCAGTTCCTCATAGCTCAGATTCAGCTTATTACCGTATTCTGCCGCCCAACAGCCGGTGCAATGAAGGTTGCAGGCGGAAGTGGGGTCCATCAGGATTGCCCAGGGGATATTGCAGCCGTACTTTTCACGATTAGCCACCTGCTTGCGGCTGCCTAAGAGAGATGCATTGACAATAAAATTGCGGAAGAACACTTTGCGGACTTCAGAATCAATGTCCGTCCAAAGGCTGTTGATCAGGCGCATCCAGTTGCTGTCAGGCTGCTCCATCACCTTACGGATTTGCTGGCGCTGTGTGAGATAGAGGTTATCCTTATCGAACTTATCCGCCCAATCTAACAACTTGGGGAATGCTTCCTGCGGATTGCTGTCAACATATTTCAGCACTTGATTGACGGCGAAAGCCTGTGCGCTGTCTTTAATAGAATTACTCATGGTTTTGTCTCCTTTTCTATCTTAAAAGCAAAAAGAGCCGATAATCCGCAGCACAAGGCTAACGGGCTAACGGGTTATCGGCTCTGCGTCTATGCGTCTGGCTCTGTGATAACTGTGGTATTGAATTGTTTTACGCTGATTATTATTTCCCGTTTGCACTTCGGACAGTATAGCGGAAAATTTTCAAGTACTGTATTATCACAGATTTTAATTCTCGTTTTGTTGTTGCAGTTGGGGCATAATAGCCATTCGTTTTTTTTCATTCTTTGTTTTTCATCAGATAATAGAATATCTATGGACAATTACATTTACAACTCACGCAGTTTCCACCGCCTTGTAGAAACCATTACACACGCGCCCACAATGAGTACTGTTAAGACGATGTAGGAAAGATAGACGCCATTTAGTGCTACTTCATACACATCATAGTACCGCAGAGGGGTCAGATAATCCAAGAAACGATTCCCTGTGTACTCGGCAGTAAAGGCCAACACATAGGCGGCCAATACGAAAACCGTACCGGCGCGTACCGCGGCCTTATAAGATTTGAAAAGGCTGGCAAACAGCAGACCCAAGGCAAAAAAGAGAAGCTGGGTAAAGAACATTCCCATCGTTGTGGAAAGCACCGCTCCCGGCTGATCCAGACCGCCCAAAGGAAGAACGATCGTGAAATAATTGCACACGCCGCTGAACAGGGCGAACACCAGCAGGTTCACTGCTGAAACGATCACCTTCGCCAGAACAATGGTTTTCCGCTCCACAGGCTTTGTGAACAGGTATTCGGATGTTCCAAATTTCTTTTCCCTCGCCACACAGGACAGGCCCAGAGAGATTGCATAGGCAAAGGCCAACAGCCCCTCCCAAAAATAGATACACGCGTACCAACCAAGGGCAGTCGTGAGATCCCCTTTCACACCGAACATGATCATGATCAAGCGAGGAAATTGGCCGACTGTCCGGGCCATCTCATCCAGACTGTCCTTCAAGGATAAAAGTTCAAAATAGCAGAATCCGCACAGCAGTAACATGATCCCCAGCCAGATCAGCAGGGTCTTTCTGGTTTGGCGGAATTCGTTTTTCACCAATGTTTTCATCTTTGCACCCCCTCATGAGCGGAACTGGATGTCTTTTTTCAAAAAGACACGATAAGACAGCACCAAAAACAGGGCAAACAGCAGTACACACCATCCCAAGTAATCCAACTCATAAAAGCCAGATTTGGAAATCTCAGCCGCACTAAAGAACGAGTACGGGGACAGAAAACTAATGGCACGGTTGCTGACAATGTTGGAGAAGCTGGTGACGCAGTACTCGACAAAGACAATTAACCCGGCAGTCAAAAGTGGGCTTCGATTGCGTGAAAATAGAATTCCAACCAAAAGCCCCATAGCTGCAAGGAACAGCGTGACCAGCATGAGGGAAAGAGCAATCAGAAAGAACTCTCCCCAGTCAATGCCGGAGCGGAACAGGGCCAGCGCCAAAAAAGAGGCGAGAAGATATACCATGCTCACGACCACTACGCCGAAAAAAACCGTGAACGCCTTTGCCCAGTAAATCGTTTTTCGGGTATGGGGTTTTGTAAACAGATATTCAGAGGTTCGCTCCGAGCACTCCTTGGTGTGAATGGCGATACCGAAGTGCATCCCGAAAATACCGGACGCAATCATAAAAAAGCTGGTAAGAAACGCATAAATGCCCAACGGTGAGGTCAGATATTCCATGGACACACCAACGCCTTTGTAAAAATCACTCGTACCCAGCGTTTCATAGAGGTCTCCGGTGGAAACATCCATAAAGCTGTAATAGGTAGGCGTCATCACAAAAACACACAGAGCCAAGGCGATGGCCCAACCCAAAATATATTTGCGGTGCCTTTTCAGTTCATATTTCAAAATGACCATGCCCGACACCTCCTTACGCATAGTAGTGCATGAAGATTTCCTCCAAAGAGGGCTCTTCCAAAAGCACATCGTCCAAATGCAGCAGGTGAAGCTTGTCAATAATCGCCGTGATATTTCCGTTATACATAAAGGAAACAGAGGTCTTATCCGCAGTCTCCGCATAGTTCGCAATGCCGGACAAATCAAAGAAATCGCGAGGGATAGCCTCCTTTGCGCTCAGAGAGACTTTCTTATAGCCGCTCTCACGCAGTTCTTTGATGGACTGTATGCCAATAAGCTGTCCCTCTTTCAGAATGGCCACCCGGTCACACAGTTTCTGCACCTCACTCAGCACATGGGAGGAAAAAAACACGGTAGCGCCCCGGCTGTTTTCCTCCTTCAGAATATCATAGAAAGCCTGCTGGATCAGTGGGTCTAATCCGCTGGTGGGCTCGTCCATAATAATCAGTTTGGGCGAAGTCATAATGGCAGACACGATACCCACCTTTTTCTTGTTGCCCAGAGAAAGGTCTGCAATCTTGCGGGACAAATCCAGATTGAGCCTGTCGGCAAGCTCCTTCATCTTTGTCTTGCAGTCCATGCCGTACAGATCGGCGGTGTACTGCAAAAGTTCACGGACTTTCATGTTTTCGTAATAGCTGTTCTCGCTGGGCAGATAGCCCACATCCCTGGCGATGACGCTGGCCTTGGAGTGACAGTCCAAATCGAAGATAGATGCGCTGCCTCCGGTGGGACGGATCAGCCCCATTAGGGTGCGGATCGTGGTGGACTTACCCGCACCGTTGGGGCCGATAAAGCCGAAAAACTCTCCCTGGTTGACAGAGAAACTGAGGTTATTGATTCCTCGATGCTTCCCATAGTGCTTGGTCAATTCATTCAAGACAATCGCTTGTTCACTCATTTCAAATACTCCTCCTTATAAAAATTTTTCCGCAGAATTGCGATGTTCTTCTCAAAATCCTCCATGACAGCCTGAAAATCGAAAGCCGCCGCCCCCCGGTACCCGGCCGCATAGCCCTCGGCCATCAGAAGCAGCATCTGAAAGACCGGCTGGGCATCCTCTGGGTCTTTGAATTTCAAAGCATCCTCTTCCCGCAGAACAAGATCGTTTCGGAATCTGCCGGTCTCCTCCGTCAGGATCGCCAGCGTATCCGTCACCTCGGGAGAATTTTCCTCCCAGGCACTGGTAATAAACTGCAAGATAAAAGGCTGATTTTGGAGCCCCTCCATTTTCATGCGGCTGGATGCCAGAATCCTGTCGAACAAATCTGTTTCGGAATCGAGGGCTTCCTTATCAAATAGTCCCTCTATGATTTTCTTGCAGTATTCCAGCAGGTAAATGTAGAGCTGCTTTTTACTGCCGAAATACTGAAACACAGACGCTTTGGAAATGTGTGCGGCTACCGCAATATCATTGATTGAGGCTTTTTCATAACCAAACTTGCCGAAGCACTGGAACGCCGCATTGAGAATGGTCAATCTCTTTTCTTCGGTCAGGGCCAAAAATTTGTCCAATTCATTTCCTCCTTTTTACACAATAACCGTTTCGGTTATTTAGAGTATAGCACCAATAACCGAAACGGTCAAGTATTTTGGAGTATGATTCAAAAGTTTTCTTTTTATACTGTTAGACCAACGAAGATTAGTCTCGAAAGTACCGGTGTGTTCAAGTCAGCAGTTGCACGAAAATGTAATTCGTTCAAATACTACTACCTGAAATATAAAATTACATTGGGTGATGTCTATGAAATTTGAACGCGATGAGCGCAAATTTGATTTCCACGATATAGGGTGCGAGATAAAGCGCAAAAGAGAAACCAGCGGGATGACACAGGATCAACTGGCCCTTATCATTGACCGTGATCCCCGCACCATCATATATAACGAAAACGACGGTCAGCATCCGAGCTTGAACACTTTTTATCAGATGGTGACAATGTTCGATATATCGGTGGATCAGTTCTTTTATCCAGACATGAGCGCAGATGACGCTTGCAAAAAGCGCATCAATACACTTGCTGCATTAACACTTGACCGATTCGGTTATTGGTGCTATACTCTGAATAACCGAAACGGTTATTGTGTAAGAAGAAGGAAATGAATTGAACAAATTTTTGGCCCTGACCGAAGAAAAGAGATTGACCATTCTCAATGCGGCGTTCCAGTGCTTCGGCAAGTTTGGTTATGAAAAAGCCTCAATGTCGATTCTGTTATATTACGCATATCGCAGAAAATTAAGTAAGAAAACTGCCAATGACAAAGAGTAAGTTATACCCACGTTATGAAAGGACGTGCTATGAAGGATTCATTGAAAAAAGGATTGATAATAGGTGCTGCCGGTAGTGCGATTTGTGTGCTTTGGCATCATCTTCTAACCAAAAAGATGATGCAGCTCGCCATGGATCGGGTTGCGCCGCAGGACAGAAGCAACGGAAAAATGCGTGTGTCCGGTTCACCTGAAATGATAGAAACCACTGAAATTGTAAAAAAGGCAGCTGGTCAGCTCGAAAAAAGCGGCTGTGACGTGGTGGAAATCACTGCTCACGACGGAATTTCATTGATTGGGCATTGGTGTCCCTGCGAAGAACCGAAAAGAACTATAGTTGCCATGCACGGGTGGCGTTCCTCCTGGTCACATGATTTTGGTCTAATCGCAGATTTCTGGCGCAATAATCATTGTTCTGTACTCTACGCAGAGCAGCGGGGACAAAATAATAGCGGCGGCGACCATATGAGTTTAGGTTTGCTGGAACGCTACGATTGCCTGGCATGGACAAATTGGATAAACGAGAAAACAGGAAAAAGCATTCCCATCTATCTTGCCGGGGTATCCATGGGTGCAACCTCTGTGCTAATGGCGTCCGAACTGGAACTGCCGGATAATGTATTTGGAATCGCAGCGGACAGTGCATTTACTTCGCTCCATGCAATTTGGAAACATGTCTCCGAAAGCAATCTGCATATTCCTTATGCTCTGCATAAAACAGGTGCCGATAGGATGTGCAAAAAGCGCATCCAAATGGATGCTGATGCTGCCTCAACTACAGAAGCGTTGAAGCACTGCCAAATTCCTGTTCTTTTTGTCCACGGAACAGATGACCACTTTGTTCCGGTTGAAATGACATACGAAAACTATAAAGCCTGTACATCAGAAAAGCGTCTGCTGATTGTTCCGGGCGCTGACCACTGTATGAGCTATCTCGTAGGAAAAAGCACCTACGAGCGCATTGCAAAAGAGTTTTGGGAATTTTGCGAACAACGGAAAAAGAATCCGTAGATTTGAGTTTGAAGGGGGGGAATCATTATGCGCCAGCGTTGGCTCCGTGTCTTATTCCGTAGAAGGATGTTGACGATACTCCTGCTACTTTTACAGGTATATTTTCTTATATGCCTTGTACTTGGGGGAAGTCAGCTTTCCCGAAATTTCAGTCGCCTACTGACAATCGTCAGTATCATTGCGGTGCTTTATATCGTTTCCCAGAAAGACAAAGGCGCCTACAAAACTGCATGGGCGATCCTGATCCTAACCTTCCCGTTGTTTGGTGGACTGATGTATCTTTTGTCTAATGCACAATCCTCGAAATGGCGCTTTGCAAAAAGTGTCCTCCATACACAACAAAAGGCAAAACCACTCTATGCACTCCCCGGCATTTGCTATGAAAGCGCAACAAAACAACTGCCTGAATATTACCCTCAAATTCATTACTTGCAGGAATACACGGGGTTTCCAATATATGCAGATACAGAAACACATTACCTTACACCGGGTGAACGAAAGCTGGAAACACTTTTGGCAGAACTTGAAAAAGCCGAGAAGTACATATTTCTGGAATATTTCATCGTGCAGGAAGGCGTTATGTGGAACAGCATCTTGGAAGTTTTGAAGCGAAAAACCACGCAAGGCGTAACTGTGCGACTGATTTATGACGATATGGGTTGCTTTCTCACTCTTCCGAAAGACTACGCAAAGCAGCTAAAAAAACACGGTATCCAGTGCGCCGTATTCAATCCCTTCCGACCTGTTCTGACCGTAAAGCAAAATAACAGAGATCACCGAAAAATAGCGGTCATTGATGGAAAGGTGGCTTTTACCGGAGGTATCAATCTGGCAGATGAATACATCAACGCCATTGAGAAACACGGACACTGGAAAGATGCAGCGATCATGCTGAAAGGCAAAGCCGCATGGAGTTTCACACTAATTTTTTTACAGACGTGGGAAATTTGTACCCATACAGACGAGGACTACGAAATCTTCTACCCATGGAAAGAACAAGAGTGCCCTGTTACTGCAAAGGGGTTTGTTCAGCCATACGCTGACAGTCCAATGGATGAAGAAAATGTGGGCGAACACGTTTACCTGCATATCTTAAACAATGCAAAGAAGTACGTGTATATCAACACCCCATATCTGATTGTCGATGATAGTATGCTTTCCGCTTTGCGTCTTGCGGCAAAAAGTGGTGTGGATATACGCATCATCACACCCCACCGCTGGGATAAATGGTGGGTACACATGACCACACGCTCGTATTACCGAGAGCTGATAAAATCAGGCGTTAAAATCTACGAATATACCAATGGTTTCATCCACTCCAAAACCTTTGTGTCCGATGACCGTACTGCAACAGTCGGGACAACAAATTTGGATTTTCGCAGCTTATATCTGCACTATGAATGTGGTGCTCTGCTCTATGAGGCCAAAGCTGTTATGGAAGTCAAGGAGGATTTTCTGCAAACGCTGGAGATATGCCAACAGGTGACAGAAAAGGATTGCAAAACAAATATCGTAGTGCATCTGCTCCAGGATATACTGCGGCTATTTGCACCACTAATGTAAGGAGGGTCTTGAATGTTTGAAGATATTGAAACACACAAAAAATTATCAAAGTGGATTATCGGAACGTTTACAGCCTGCATTTTGATTTATCTTGGCATCCGACATATTAGTCATGTAGCTGATGCCGTGATGTGGTTGAAAGACCTGCTGAACCCACTTTTAATTGGATTGATTTTGGCGTTGTTTCTGAATGTTCCGTTGGGGGTTATTGAAAGACATCTGTTCCCCAAACATCCGACATCTAGGAAAACGAAAATGCGCCGCCCGCTTGCGATCCTGCTTTCATTTATTTTGGTGATAGGGGTCTTTGTCGGTGTTGCTTTTCTTGTTATTCCCGAATTGATCGATGCAGTATCTATTGTCATATCATCCTTGACGAATGGTCTGGATCAACTGGTGGCATTTGAAAGCACGGCTGACTATTCTAAAATCCCATTCGGAGAACAGCTGTCCCAAATTGATATTGATTTTCTTGAACTGAAAGACAATTTGAATGAATGGTTGAATCAATTGGGAACCACCATTATGGACACTGCTGCTTCCGCATTTGGAAGCGTGGTTGCGACGGCAGTCGATTTTGCGATTGGTCTTGTGTTCTCAATTTATATTTTGGCCAATAAGGAGAAATTAAAAAGTCAGATCACCCGAATTGTCCGTGTATGGATTCCAGCATGTTTTGCCGAGCGGGGCATTCATGTGGCAGCTGTCTGTGAAAAAAACTTCAAGCTTTTTGTAGCAGGGCAAACGACTGAGGCAATAATTTTAGGCAGCCTGTGTGCAATCGGTATGTTAATTCTGAGAATACCATATGCGCCGATGATCGGTGCGCTTGTTGGGGTAACAGCACTGATTCCCTATGTCGGTGCCTGGATTGCTACACTTGTGGGTGCATTTTTGATTCTGACAGTCAATCCTTTTAAGGCACTGGTATTCATTATTTTCCTGCTTACTTTGCAACAGATCGAAGGAAATGCAATCTATCCGAAAGTTGTGGGCGCAAAAATCAACCTTCCTGCCATGTGGGTTTTAGCGGCAATCACAATAGGTGGCAATCTGGCTGGACCAATCGGTATGTTGCTTGGCGTACCTGCCGCAGCAGCCACTTACGCTCTTTTGAAAGAAGCAACCGATAAGCGGGAAACGCATCTGAAAACACAAGAAAAAGAGCAGATGGGTAATTCACATAAACAGAATATATCCTAAAAAAATTATCTCAAGATAAAAACTCATAGTAGGGTGTAAGGACTCATGATATAAAAATATCAAGGGTCTTTGCGCCCTATTCGTTTTTTATATTACAAAATCGGCATTATCATACCTTTTAGCGGGCATAATAAGGTTATTCCTCAAAACAAATCGGCACGATACAATGTTATTGAGGTGAATGATTATGCCGATTGACGATTTAACCGCTTTGGGTCAAATAATGCGGGAGGCCCGAAAGAAAAAAGACCTGACACAGCAGGAGCTTTCAGACCAGAGCCATGTTTCTGTAAAACAAATTGCCAACATTGAAAAAGGGCAGATGAATCCTTCCTATTTGATTTTAAGAGCATTGGCCAAGGTTTTGAACATCTCTCTGGATTCTCTGATAAATCCGGATGTTTCTCCAGAAGATGAGGGAGCCAACCAGATGAAAATGCTTTATTCCAGCTGCCCGTCAGAAATGCGTGAAACCCTGCTGCACCATACACAGGAGACCATGCAGGAATTAACAGAGCTATCTAAGAAAATTGAAGCGAATTGAGCCAGTGAGTGAAATTTGACGGTTTCCTCTCTGGCTCTTTTCATTTCTGCAAAGAAAGCGGCAAGCGATGCCTGTGGCTATCCAGATAGCCCCACGCGCTTGTTGAGGGAAGTCCCCCAAGCCCCTTTGAACACAGATTTTCAATCTGTGGCTGCGCGTTCTTGCGAACGCTTTTGACCGCGACCAGCTCACCGCTGGCCGTGGTCTTTTTCTTTCTGTTGCGGCTCGGTCTGCTCCATCGCCAAGACCCTATCCACATTGTTCTTGACCGTCAGCAGCTCCCGCATGGCAGTGCGGGCCTGTCGGTACTCGCCATAAGCCTTTTTCTTATCCGCCAGCAGTTGGGCGTACTCGGTCTGAAGCTCCTTGATGGTGGGCAGCTTCTTCACATTCAGCTCGTTGAAGGCTTCCTTGGCGGCCTGGTGCAGCAAGATTTCCTCCTCATGCTCCTGCCGGAATTTCTTTGAATACCCGGCCTTGCGGTAGGCCACATAGGTGTCGCGGGTCTTGGCGTAGTTGACGATATGAGTTCGCAGCACGGCGATCTCGGCCATGCGCTTCTCGGCGGCCTTGATCTGATCGGACAGCGCATGGTAGCGGGCCGTCGCCTCTGCTGTTTTGGTTTCTAAATCGGCATAATCCAGCAGCCCGTGTTCAGACAGGTAGTTGAGGGTCTGGGCCATCTGTTTGAGGTTGAACACCTTGGCCCAGCGAGCATACCCGGCGCCTTTTCCGGCCTGGAGTTTTGCCTGGATGTCCACCAACAGATTGACCTTGGGTGGAGCGGTCTGTACAGCGGTTTTCTTGCGGGGCGTATGCTCTTTCTGGCCGGAGAGGACCGCCAGCAGATCGTCCAGCGCGTAGCCGTCCCCCAGCCGGTCAAAGCGGACGTTGTTGCCCCAGCCCTCCGCGCCGATGGAGATGGTTTTGCCGCGCTGGTGAACGGTAAAGCCGTCCTGTTCCAGCAGGCACAGCAGCTCCTCCAGGCTGGCCGGTTTCTGTGCCAGCGCCCGGTCAATGGCCTGGCGCAGCAGCTCCTTGTGGGAGGGCTTGGCCGCATCGCCCAGCCACTTGTTGTAGCTCTGGCCGCGCCGCTTGGGAGCCTCCACAATGGAGTAGCCATTCTCGATGCAGATGGTATCGCTCAGACGGTGGACAGCGCGAGTGCTGCCCCAAAAGTTGCGGAACTTGCGGTCACACTCCAGCGTGGTGGAGTTCCATATAATATGGTTGTGGACGTGAGCCTTGTCGATGTGGGTACAGACGATGAAAGCGTGCTTGCCTTTGGTAAAGCGCCGGGCCAGCTCCACGCCCAGGCGGTTGGCTTCCTCCGGCGTGATCTCGCCCGGCACAAAGGACTGCCGCAGGTGGTAGGCGATCACGTCGTCCGCACCGCGCACCCGGCCAGTGCGGGCGGCGTAGGTCTGCTTGTCCAGCAGGAACTGCGCGTCGGCCACGCGGCTGTCACACTGGTAGCTGGTAATGAGCCTGCCGTGGTCGGTCTTTTCTGGATTTTTTACATAGTCGATGATGTCGCTGATCGCCTTGCCGACCATGCGGCCCTTGCCGGCGTGCAGCGGTATGATGCGGGTGGTGGCCATGCGGGGTCCGCCTCCTTTCCAAAAAATAAGCGGCCTGCTCATCACAGACCGCATCGGTTTACTCTATATCAGTTTCCTCGTCCATATAAAAATCGAAATCTTACTCAAAGTCATCTTCCAATTCATCCAGTTCTATCCTGGGCGGGAACCTCATTTCATACTGTTCCGTTGCCAAGGCCCGCACGGTGTCCCGTCGGTCTTTCATCCGCTTCCTCAGCCACGAAAGCTGTCCTTTGGATAATCGCCAGGGAAGGTTGACAAGCTGGGTAAGTGTCATTTCTTCCGCCTGCTTTTCTGGCGGGAGAGCGGCGCAGGTTTTACAAATGTGCGCGGCGTGACCCTTGCTGGAAAACTTTTCGTTTGCCTTATACTCGCCACAGACCTTGCAGTAGTGTCCACGTTTTTTCATACCTCACCCTCGCAACGAGAGAACAGCTGCCGCACCGCAGCCATGACCGTATTCCAGTCAAGGTCGGACGCATAGGAAAACTTTTTCTGATAGGCCGCCCACAGGTCCTGCATGACCGGGCTGTTCTCCACTTCATCAAAGACTTCGGCGGCCTCGGCCAGATGGCGCTCGGTGCCGCGCTTGTGGGCTGTCGCCAGCAGCGCGTCATGGAGAACGTGCGGGTCCAGAGTGCTGCCATAGAGTTGTTGCAGGATGGCGATGTCGTAAAAATCTCTCATACGGGTGTTGGTCGTAGTGCGGGTGATGATGGTTTCCAGCTTTTCGGCCAGCACGGTCTCCAGGTTATAGGCCCAAACGTCGATGGAGCGGTCCTCCAGCATGAGCTTGAAGCTGTACCGCACCTCTTTAGGGGTGATGGCGTCGCCGGTTGAAATGTCGATTTTCAGCGGGGTGCGCACCCCGTCAAAGAGCGTTGTCACCGTGACCCGGATACCGGGATATTCCGCTTCATCCATGATTTCCGAAATGCTTTTCACCTGGAAGGTAACGCCGTCGTCAATGGGAACAGCGATGATCTCGGCCATCATGTTCTCCACATCCTCTATGCTGACGTTAGCTCCCTTGACCGTTGCGTCCAGGTCCATCGTGGAGCGGGCGTCCAGGCCGACCATCGCGGCCACCAGCATCCCGCCCTTGAGGATGAATTTGTCCCGGTAGGACGAGAGAGAAATGCGTTCCAGAAAACGCTCCATCATATAGTTGCGCATCAAAATCTGCGCATCCGCAGCATTTTTCTTTGACAGGTTGCGGATCAAATCTTTCAGCTGTCTGGCTGTCTTTATCATAGCAGTACCTCCAAATACTGGCGTAAAATCTTCTCGACACGGAACAGCCTGGCATAGCGCATCAGCGTCCGCAGGTCCTTGTCTTTCCGGCGGGCATACGCTTTCAAAGCGTCCTGAAATGTCTGCATCTCGATGTGGCTCCGGCTGCGCAGCACATCGCAGATCGTCCGTTCCATATCATAGACCGGCACATCGTGACCGAAGGGGGTCTGCGCGGCTGTCAGGCCGACCTCATGCAGCTCCGCCTTGATGGTAAAGACCTGGACGCCCTCACCTTTAAGCCGGGTGGGGTTGTACCCTGTCTTGACCGTGACAGAATAGGCCAGCGGCTCCCGGTCGGTCAGGTCGTGGAAAAACAGCGCCGTTTCATGGGAAAAAACCGCCTGCGGACAGCGAAGATGCAGCAGATACATGGCGTCCACCCAGGCATCTTTGGAAAGATAAATCCCATGCGCCGCCTGTTCCAGCCCACGAGACTGCACGAATTGATAAAAAACAGGTTTTGAGATCCCGGCCGCGAGGACCTGCCCGGTGCGCAGCATCCCATCCTGACGTTCCATCAGCTGGTCCAGCTGTTGAAATTTGCTCATGTTCTTCACCTTCCTTTCATGCTAATATTATACGCGAAATTAGCGCGAAAGTAAAGTCAAAAAATTGCCGGGCAATCACTCCCGGCAATTCTTCGCTTCCTATTCAGCCGTACACCGCGTCCTGGATCGCATACCGCAGGTCCTGCACCTTGCCCACCAACCATGCAGCAGCCATCGGCAGGCCCAGCGGGCTGACCAGGAAGGCAATCACCAGCAGGATCACACCGTTTTGCGGCGAGTAGGTCACAAGCACCGCGATCCCCAGCAGCGCCACCACTGTGGAGGCCAAGCCGAAGATAAAGCTGGACACATACAGTAGCCCGAAGCACAGCCAGGTGAACAGCATCAGCGCCAGCACTACCGGCGCAGCAAGGATTTTCAGCCCCAATTTCAAAATAAACAGCACCGCTCTCATTTCAGCGCCTCCTTCCGCCAGTCCAGGTATGGCTGGCACAGTTCCTCTACGGCCTTTTCGTCCGCCTCTGTGACCTCCCGGCGTCCCCGCGTCCGGCAGATCATGGCAAAGTCCTGAAAATCCGAGAGAAGTATATCGAACAGCTCCTCCGGGGTCCGGCAGAGAATGCCGTCCACGCAGTAGCGGGAATCCTTGTCCCAGGCCAGTCGGACGTAGCCGCGTTTGCAGGGAAGAACTTCTTCCTCCGGGTCGCGCAGCAGGTATTCTTGAAAAATCTCTAAGACGTTTTCAAACGTTAACATCAGCCATCACCTCGTTTCTGACTCCATTATCAATCACAGCCCGCCAAAACGCAACGATACCGGCAAAGAAAAAAAGAGGGAGGCCCGGCGATGCAGCCTGCACGCGCCGGACCTCCCTCACAGCAGGGGCGTATGCCCCTGTCACGTCAGCTTTGCCAGCTGGGTCAATACCTGATGCACCCCGTCCCACAAAGCCTCCTGCCTCCGGGATATATCCTCCAGGTCGGCGTCGTAAATGCGCCCGGTTTCATGCGCACGGCGGGCCAGCTGGTTCAAGTTATTGCTGGAATAGCGCATCAGGGACACCAGCTCCTTCAGCTCCGGCAATTCCAGGCGCACCACATAGCCGTCCAGGGCCATCTTGCGCAGGTACGCCTCCCGGTTTTTTGTCCCCAGCTGGGTCATCTTCTGCTCGATCAGCGCCAGTTCTTCCGGCGAGACCCGGAAGTTCAGCTGCACCTCCCGCTTGCGCTTGGGGGCGCTCATCGCTCCGGCTCCTTTTTCTTATGGATGGGGGATTTTTTCTCCGGCTTTTCAGCGGGGCGCGGCTCCTGTTTCAGCTGGCGACGGACCGAGGGGCGGCGCTGACGCAGCTCCTTGGAGCGGTCCTCACTGGCCAGGATGGTGACATAGGTGCCGGGCAGGTCCTTCATGCCGGTGATCGCCAGACTGCGGAATGGCAGCAGCGTTATCAGCTGGTCGTGGGCCTGGGTGCCTGCGCGGGCCAGAAAATCCGGCGAAACGCGGGCCATGTAGTGGGTGCCGTGGGGGCTGTTGGGCGTATCCGGCGCACGAAGCTCCTGCAAGAGCCGGGCGGCCTCGGCGCGGATTTCCTCTGGCGTCAGCGGCTGGAGCCGCAGATAGTCCTGCCGCGCCTGGCTCAAGAACAGATCGACCAAGCCGGAGTGGCTGTCCACCACAAAGTCCAGGTTGCGTTCGCCGCCAAAGCCGTCCGGGTTGGGCGGGATGTCCACCGTCCTGGCCCACGTCTTGTTGGCCGGGCTGAAACGCTCATCCCACTCTTTCTGCTGCACGGTGTTTGCCAGCACATAGAGGGTGCGGGTGTAGCCGAACTGCTCGATCACCTGGGGCACCGCGTCCTTGTCCAGCCGGTTGTCCCGGTAATGTTCTGAAATGGACGCCTCGATGGCCTCCTTGCAGGCGATGTTGGCGCGGCGGGACGCCCGGTACAAATCCAGGTCGCCCTGTTCGCGGGCATGGGCGGCGTCGTGCCGGTAGAGCGGCAGTTCCCGCTGGGCGTCCAGCGCCGCCTCGGCCCGCTGCTCGATACTGTCCCGCACCACATCCATGTAGGAAGTCTCCCGATCAGAAAACTCCTTGTAGACATCGGCCAGCGGGGACGGCGACGCCAGCAGCGCGGCGGCCCGGCTTTGTGGCAGGTCCAGCTCCTCCATCGCCATCAGGATGTCCTCCCGGACCGTGTACTCATAGGTATGCTTTAGAATTTCCTCCAGGGGCTGGCTTTTCAGCCAGTCCCGGAACTTATCCTGTTCGGCGGCCATCTTCTCATAGAGGGCCGTGTTTTTATCGGTATTCATGTTATCGCACCTCCTGTTCGTGGTGTTTTGGTTTCTTTTCGGGATTGCGCGGAACCGGGCGTTTCAAGCCCTCCAGCACCGAGGGGCGGCTGCTCTTGGCAAGAACCGCCTCCGGCGCAGGGCGGCCCCGGCCGTCCATGTTCAGCAGTACGTCCAGTTCGGCCAGCCGGGCGGACTTTACCCGCAAATCATCCTCAAAAGGGAATGGCTTACCCACCTCCGCCTTGGCGGCGGCCTGCTGCTGGTAGAGATTGTCCAGTTGGTTCTTCACCGCCTCCAGCCGCTGGGGCATCTGACTGAGCGCATTGTCGATACGGGTGAGGTTGCCGCGGGGGTCTGTGCCCAGCGTCGCCCGGTGGGTCATCTGGCCTTTCAGCAGGAGCATATACTCTTGCCGGAAAGCGTCAAACGACACCGACATAGCGAAGCCCCGGTAACTGCCCACCGGCACCGGGTCGGTCCCTTTGACCTCCTTGCAGGCGTCCAGCAGCGCGGCCCCGGCGTTCTCCTTGTCGGTGAGGGTGTCGCCACGGACTTCCATCCCGGCAAAGCCGTCCTCCGGGTGCGGGTGTTCCGCCAGCGTTTTCATATCCGCTTCCAGCCCGGCGATAAATCCCTTGTTTTTCTCGATCTCCTCCGGGAAGGTTTTGAGCAACTGGTCCTCCAGGCGGTACTGCTTGCTCTGGTGGTCGGCCTTCATCAGCTTTAACCGCGCCACGTCCACATCCAGGTCCATGCGCTCTTTGATGCGCGGGTCCCCGGCGCACAGCGCCTTGATCTCGGCAAAGGACAGCGCCGTTTCGTCCACATCGTCGCAGCTTCGCACCGGCGATTTGGAGGTCATGATCTGGCTGATGAATTTCTGCTTGTTTTCCACCGTCTGCCAGAGGTAGGCGTCAAACGTCCCCTCGGTGACATAGCGGTACACATGGACGGTCTCGTTCTGGTTGCCCTGGCGCTCGATGCGCCCCTTTCGCTGGGCCAGGTCGCCGGGCCGCCACGGACAGTCCAGATCATGTAGCGCCACCAGGCGGTCCTGGACGTTGGTGCCCGCGCCCATCTTGGCGGTGCTGCCCAGCAAAACGCGCACCTGGCCGGTGCGGACCTTGGAGAACAACTCCTTTTTGCGCACCTCGGTGTTGGCCTCATGGATAAAGGCGATCTGCTCGGCGGGCACACCTTTAGCGATGAGCTTCTGCCGGATGTCCTCATACACGGTAAAGGCCGGTTCCGGCTCATCCAGCGGCACCGCGTCCTCCAAAGCGTGGAGGGTCGGGTTGTCCAGCGCCTTGGCTACCTTTTTGGCGGGCCGGGCCTGGGGCGTGGAGATGTCGCAGAACACCAGCTGGGTCAGCTTGTCAGCCTCGCCGTCCCGCCAGATCTGCATGATGTTGTTCACGCACTGATTGACCTTGGTGCCCGGCTCATCCGGCAGCAGCTGGTTGATGATCCGCTGGTCCAGGCCCAGCTTGCGTCCGTCGCTGGTGATCTTGAGCATATTGTCCTGGGACGGGTCCACCGTACCGCTGTGTACCAGGGAAGCGCGCTCCGAGAGCGCCTTCACCATTTCCTGCTGCTGTTCGGTGGGCTGGGCCACGATGTTGTGGTACTCCACCTGGGGCGTGGGCAGGTGCAGCTGGTCGGCGGTTTTGATGTCCGCGACCTCCTTAAAGAGGTTCATCAGCTCCGGCAGGTTGAAAAACTTGCTGAATCTTGTTCTTGCCCGGTAGCCGGTGCCCTCCGGGGCCAGCTCCAGCGCCGTCACGGTTTCGCCAAACCGGGACGCCCAGCAGTCAAAGTGGGCCATGCCCAGCTCTTGCAGCCGGTCATATTGGAGATACCGCTGCATGGTGTAAAGCTCATAAGGTAGGAAACGCCACGCCATACTTCCTTTCGTCCGTGGTCTTGGCGTAACCCCCTCCAGAACCGTGCTTACACCTCTCGATGTACACGGCTCGCCATCTTTCATAGTTTAAGTGATTTTGTCTTTGCTTCTTCGTAGCATTTCGGGCAGAGAGCCAATGACTTCCGCCTTTTCAGTAGCATCAGTTCATCAAATTCATTATCAGCGTTCAAATCTTTTAAGCGCTTTACATGGTGCATATACACTTTCACGGGGTTTGCTCCGCACATCTCGCATTGTCCGCTTTTTAAACGTCCTGCAAGACTATTCGGTTTTATCTGCCCTCTGTATTTCGGCATAATGTCTACAAATTCAGGTGCGATATTGTTATTACGCCTAAATCCTTCATTGTAAAACTCACACCGCTTTGTTCCACTCTTGGTTTTGTAATCTGCGCCAAAGTCGCCCTTTACGCTACGGTATTTCTTATACATCTTCATAACAGAAGAATTATATTTTGCCGCCAACGTCTTTAAACAGCTTCCACGCATGATAGAATGAAATTTCCCCAGATTGCATACATTGATTGCTAACCTGTAATAATTGTACAATCCTCTGATTTCAGAATTATATTTACTGATGATTGCCACATCGTCTAATGGCATAAGCGCCCCTCTGTGGAGTGGCTTCCAAATCTCTTTGCCGTTTTCGTCTTTTTTGATTTTAAACGCACCGTATTCGTGCAGTTTCGCAATCCATTTTTCTTTCGGCATATATAACTGCACTTTTCCATACCACACCCGTTGCAGACCTTTTTTCGTCCGCTTTGTGTCCTGACTTCTTGATATTCTTATGTCGTATCCAAGATACCGCACCTTTTCAGAGGAATGGGTAACGTGAGTTTTCTCCTCCGACATTGTGAGATTTAGCTTGTCTTTTAGAAATATCTTTACCTGTTCCTTGATATTTTCAGCATCCTGCTTTGAACCTGTTATTGAAATCAGGAAATCGTCAGCGTAACGGTTGTATTGAAGTCTTTTGTAATTCTCATCCATCTCGTCTAAATGTGGTGTGGACAACATCACTTTCCTTGCTTCTTTAAATGCTGCTAGGTTTGCTTCTGTGCGCTCTATTTCCAGATTTTTCTGCGCTTTCCGATAAGCCCAGCGTACCTTATCATGGTCTTTGTGGACTTTACGGCTTCTTGTATCGCCTTTGTCAAAACTCTTTTTCATCCTTGCCATGAACTCATCAAGTTCATTCAGATAGATGTTGGCAAGTATCGGACTGACACCGGAGCCTTGTGGACTGCCGGAGTACGTTTCATGGTATGTCCACTGTTCCATATATCCTGCCCTTAGAAACTTCCACATCAGCGATATGAACGCTTCATCTTTTATGCGCTTTCTCAAAAGCTGTATTGTGATATGGTGGTCGAAGCTGTCAAAACAAGCCTTAATGTCTCCTTCGATTATCCACTTTGCACCAGTGAACAGCGTTACGATTTCTTTTAACGCTGTGTGGCAACTTCTTTTCGGTCTGAAACCATGTGAATTATCAGAGAATGTCGGCTCATAGATTGCTTCAAGTATCATACGGACAACTTCCTGTAACAGTTTATCGTCCGTTGACGGAATCCCCAATGGGCGCTTTTTACTGCTGTTTTTCTTCGCAATATAAACACGCCTTGCAGGGTTCGGCTGGTATGAGTGGTCTCTCAGCTTCTGAATGAGCTTTTCAATGCGCTCCATGCTCATACCGTCAAGAGTGAATCCGTCTGCACCTGCCGTCATGCTCCCCTGAGAGGTCGCAATATTCTGGTATGCAAGCAGATAGAACTCTGGGTTGTACAGGTTACGGTATAATCTCTCGTACCTGTACTCTTTGTTTTTTGCTTTTTCACTTAAACTTTTCAATACATTTTCGGGACTTCTCATAATGCCTCACGCACCTTTCCTTATTATTTGTATTGAAGAAAGACTGTCTCCCTTCGCCATGTGGACGGCTTTCCCGTCCTCGGACTACTACGGAGACTCTGTTGCCATAGTAAATATTCAGAGTCACTTTTCTCATAGCACTCATAGCCGATTTTCGGCATTTTACCTTAGGCAATCCCCGTTTAGAACTGTAATAACATAAGCCTGTTATGATTTCGGATGTGACGTTCGTCGTTTTCCATTATCCTATGGCTGATTTACTCTGGGTATCTTGTGGATACGCATGGCCGACTCATATCCACCAGAGTACATGCGAGTATAACTTCCTTACGCATGGAGCAACATTTTGCCCAATCTCCGACTGTCATTCAGGCAGTTTAGCTTTCATCCTTATTCATAACTTTTCGCCACTACCACGCAAACACTTTGGAAGTTTCCGTGTTTCGTGCCCTCCGACATGCTACACTCCCCATCGGGTTTCCCCTTTTGGATAAGTCGGGTGACGATAGGGTGCGGATTATTCCGCTTTGATACCTTGCCCTATTACTTGCTCAAGGTAAGATTATTACAGCCCCTTACGGGCGCACGGTCATGGAGTTGGAAACCGGCGTGCCGGTGGCAAAGATGACGCCCCGGCTGCCGGTGATCTCGTCCATGTAACGGCACTTGGCGAACATATCCGAGGATTTCTGCGCGTCCGTCGTAGAGAGGCCCGCCACGTTGCGCATTTTTGTGTAGAGAAAGAGGTTCTTGTAGTTGTGTGCCTCGTCCACGAACAGCCGGTCTACGCCCAGCTGTTCAAACGTCACCACATCGTCCTTGCGGCCCTCGGCTTGCAGCTTTTCCAGCCGCGCTTCCAGAGACTTTTTCGTGCGTTCCAGCTGCTTGACGGTGAACCGTTCCCCGCCGCTGGCCTCCACCTCGGCGATGCCCTCGGTGATTTCCCAAATCTGCTCATGCAGCAGCCGCTCCTGGCGTTCCTTGCTGATGGAAATCTTCTCGAACTGGGAGTGACCCATGATGATGGCGTCGTAGTCGCCGGTGGCGATGCGGGCGCAGAACTTCTTGCGGTTGTGCTTCTCGAAGTCCTTTTTGGTCGTTACCAGGATGTTCGCGGACGGGTACAGCCGCAGGAACTCCGAAGCCCACTGTTCGGTCAGGTGGTTGGGCACCACAAAGAGGGATTTCTGGCACAGACCCAGCCGCTTGGCCTCCATCGCGGCCCCCACCATTTCAAACGTCTTGCCTGCGCCCACCTCATGAGCCAACAGCGTGTTGCCGCCGTACAGCACATGGGCGATGGCATTTTTCTGATGTTCCCGCAGGGTGATGGCCGGGTTCATACCGCCGAAAACGATGTGACTGCCATCATACTCGCGGGGCCGGGTGGCGTTCATTTCCTCGTTATATTGGCGCACCAGCGCCTGCCGACGCTCTGGGTCACGCCAAATCCAGTCGCGGAAAGCGTCTCGGATGGCCTGCTGCTTTTGCGCGGCCAGGGTGGTTTCCTTGGCGTTCAGCACCCGGCGCTCCTTGCCGTCCGCGTCCTCCACAGTGTCGTAGATACGCACGTCCCGCAGATTGAGGGAATCTTCGAGGATTTTATAGGCGTTGGCGCGGCCGGTCCCGTAGGTCGAGTAGGCGGCCACGTTGTTTTGCCCCACGACATTTTTGCCGGAGATCTGCCACTCCGCCGTAAAGGGGGTGTAGTGGACTTCAATGCTGCGCTGGAGGTAAAAAGGCGTGTCGAAGGTCTCGTACATGAATTGCTGGATGTACTCCTTGTCGATCCACGTTGCCCCCAGCCGCACCTCGATCTCGGAAGCGTCCAGGTCTTTGGGCTGGGCGGCGGTCAGAGCCTCCACGTTGACCGCAAAGGCCGGGTCCTGCTCCGCTGCCCGCTGGGCCTGGCGGAGCTTGCGCCGCACGTTGCCGGACAGGTACTCGTCGGCGGTCATATAATGGGGCGTTCCGTCCGGCTCAGTCTGGCCCGGTACACGGAAGATGACACCGCGCAGCTCGTCAGCCAATTCTTCGCCGGTTTTGCCGGTGAGCTGTTCCATGTAGGCCATATCCACGCAGGCTTTTTCAGAAATGGAGACTGCCAGGGCCTCGCTGGCCGTGTCCACGGTGGTGACGGCCTCATGGGGCTTAATCGTGCGCTTGGTGAACATATCTGCCTTGCGCTCCAACCGGCCATCCTCGTCCAGTACCTCCAGCGCGCAGAGCAGATAGTAGCTGGAATCATCGGCAAAGGCCAGCCGGTTCGCCCGGTCATTGATAAGGCCGTACTTGGCAGAGAAATCGTCATAGCGGCGGTTCAGTTCGGCCATCTGCGCCCGGATGTCGGCATCCGGCGCGGCGGCGTCCATCTCCAGGTCGATGAGCCGTTGCACACAATCCCGCAGCCCCACCAACCCATTGACACGTGCTTCGGCGGTAGCGTTCAGGTCAGGGCGCACCATGCGGCTGTTTTCCCGGAAGTACACCGCGCCGTCCACCACCGTGTAGGAGTAATTCTTCACATTGGGGTCAGCCGGGAGGGATTCGTCGATGTCCTCGCCCTCGCCCAGCTCCGGCAGCGCGGCCTCCTGGTAGGTGCCGTGAATGTGCTGTACGGCGTCGTGCAGCTGATCGGCCAGCTCCAACCCCTCGATGGGGGCCACGGTGTAGTCCTGCTTGCCGTATTGGGTGCTTTCGGCGGTGGGACGGCCCAGCACCATCTCCGGGTGGTCGAGAAAATATTGGTTGACCGTGAAGCCTTCCTCGGTCCGGCCGGTTTGGGTCCAGTCCGGGGCGATGTCCAGCGGACGGTCCCGCTTTTGCAGAAACAGGATGTCGGATACCACATCGGTCCCGGCGTTGGCGCGGAAAGCGTTGTTGGGCAGGCGGATCGCCCCCAGCAGTTCGGCCCGCTGGGCTAAATACCGGCGCACGGTGGAATCCTTGGCGTCCATTGTATAGCGGCTGGTGACGAACGCCACCACGCCGCCCGGACGCACCTGATCCAGCGCCTTGGCAAAGAAGTAGTTGTGAATGTTGAAGCCCAGCTTGTTGTAGGCTTTGTCGTTCACCTGATACTGGCCGAAAGGGACGTTGCCGATGGCAAGGTCATAGAAGTCCCGCCGGTCGGTGGTCTCGAAGCCCGCCACGGTGATGTCGGCCTTGGGGTAGAGCTGTTTAGCAATCCGGCCGCTGATAGAATCCAGCTCCACGCCGTACAGACGGCTCTCGGTCATGCTCTCCGGCAGCATCCCGAAGAAATTGCCCACGCCGCAGGACGGCTCCAGAATGTTGCCGGTACGGAAGCCCATCCGCTCCACGGCCTCATAAACGGCGCGGATAACGGTGGGGCTGGTGTAGTGGGCGTTGAGGGTGGAGGCACGTGCCGCCTCATATTCCTCCGGGGTCAGCAGTTCCTTCAGTTCCGCATACTCGGCGGCCCACGCGGGTTTGTCCGGGTCAAAGGCATCCGCCACGCCGCCCCAGCCTACATATTGCGAGAGAATATGCTGTTCTTCTGGGGTGGCATAGTGATTTTCCTGCTCGATCTGCTTCAGTGTGGCGATTGCTTTGATGTTGCGCCAGAACTTTTCCTTTGGCCCGCCTTTCCCCAGGTCATCGTCCAGAATGCGGAAATTCTCAGGCGGACGCTGTTCGGGCGGCGTGGGTTCGGGCCGGTCAACGTGCAGCCGCTCCACCACCACGTCATAGGGAAGTCCGTTTTTGTCGCCGGGGTAGACAGCCACCGTCTCGGAGTGGAACGCCGGTGCCTCGGCGGCTTCTTCAATGGGCTTGGCGGGTTCGGCAGGTTCTTCCACGGCGGCAGGGACTTCCATATACGGTTCATCCTGCTCCTGTACGAAGCCGTCCAGCTGGCGGGCATACAACCCGCGCAGCAGCGGCGCGACTTCATCCCAGCGGAAGAACAGCATGGCCAGCCGCTTTTCGTCCGCGTCCAGCACTTCCAGCTCAATGCCTTCGGGTATGGTGCGGTAGTCGGAGGTATCGCCGGTCTCCAGCTCCATCGTCTCGATGATGTCAGGATAGGCCCGGCTCAGCCACAGGGCGACCTCCCGGTTGCTCTTGCCGGTACGCAGCAGTTCGGAAAGCTCCGCCTTGTCCGGCGCGCCGATGAGGCCGTGGGTCAGCACGTCCCGTAGGTCCTGGTCCGCCGTGTCGGGGTTGACAGGCAGGAACTCGGTGTAAAAGTCGTTGCGGTTGTCTGCCCGCAGAAGCTGCTCGAACCGTTCCCGGCTTTCGGCCCGGTAGATGGGATAGCTCATGCCGGTGGGCAGCAGCTGCACCGTATCCTCTCGCAGTTCGGTAATCTGGTGGGCGCGGTCATCCAGATAGACGGTATCGCCCACGTTGTAGACCGGGGCGGACGGGTCGTAAGAGGTGCGCTCCGGGATAGTGCCCCGGATGGCGGCATATTCCTCGTCCGACACCGTGATGTCGATCTCATGGGTGGGTTCACCGCTGCCGATGGTGAGGGTGTCTCCCTCGCGGGTGACGGGCTGGCCGGATAAGTCCGGCACAGGCGGCTTCGATGCGGCCTCGGCCTGTTCTTCTGCCGCGACGGCCTCCACATCCCGCATGACCTGCTGGATGAACGGGTCGTTGTCCAGCTTTTCCGGGTCCACCACCTGGCCGTTCACGATCCCGCGCTCGGCCAGGACCTCCCGGATGGCGATGGGGTCGATGTTGTCAAAACGGTCCTGCTCCGCCTCGGTGTAAAACCGATCTTCCTTGATGAGCTGTGCGATCCGGCGCTGCACCTTGGGCCAGGGCACATCGCCCGCCGCGCCGTCCACCGTCACAGGCAGGGCCGGGAGGTCATCGCCGTACTCCTGCCGCAACCAGGCGGCGGTGTCCTTTTCACGGGCGTGGTCCTTCATGTAGCGGACAACTGCGTGCTTGCTCTCGATCTTGCCGTTCCATTCCTGGATGGCGGCGTCGATCTCCGCCTGGGTTAGCGCCCGGCGCACAGGTTCCGCCTGCGCAGCGGGCTTGGACATAGAAAAAGCAGAGGGCGTTTTCACACTCTCTGCTTCGTCGATATTCTGGATTTGTTCCGCTTCGGAGAGGAACAGGTTTAGGGTCAGCTGTTGATAAGCTCCGCCAGCAGAATCTCCTCCGCCTGGGCCTTGCAGGTGTTCATCAGGCCCACCCAGGCCATCGGGTCGCGGGCTTTCAGTTCCTCCGTCGCGCCCGCCGACTCTGCCAGCCGGGGCATCATCTGATCCAGACGGCTGTTCGCGGTCTCGTCGATCTCCCGAAGATGCGGGTACAGCTTCTCGCTCATCAGCAGCTGGTTGTAGAGGATGGGCCGGTGTTCTTTCAGGTACGCTTTCCTCATCCTGCCGTACTTGCCCAGGGGCTTCTCCGGCTGTTCGGACAGCTTCAGGTCGGGGATCAGGTAATCGCCGTTCCTCGTGTAAGTCAGGTTGTTCTCCATGTGTGGCACTCCTTTCCGCGCTCTTGGCGCGCTCATAGTTCTGGATGGTGACGCCGATCTGCCGCAGCACCTGCTGGTTTATCTGGCTGACCGCCGTGCCCAGCGCCCCCACGGTAGCGGGGGTATTGAAGTCGAAAATCGCCATGAAATCCTCATGGCTGAAATACTGCTCCGGCTCCAGCCCACAGCGGGACATCAGGGCGTAGGTGATGCTGACCGTGGCGGCGGATTTGAACTGCATCCCGATGTTTTCTTCATCGTACTCTTCCAAAAAGGAACCGTCAACGATGTAAAGAATGTCTTGCCGGTGGTCCGTCCAGTATTCTTCCGCCAGACCGGCAGCCACATCGGCCAGCTGCTGGGCCAGGTCTCCGCCGCCTACGTCATAGTTTCGCTCCAGCATCGCCATGACCGGCGCGGTGTGTTCCTCGTTCATCGTCCACAGCCAGGGTGTGCGGGAGTGTTCACGGGTGCCGGTGTCGGAAATATCAAACACATACCGCAGCCGGGGCCGGTCCCCGGAATCATCCACCAGGGCGATGCCCTTGGACCCGCGCCGCACATACCGGCCCATGCGGTTGTTCCACAGGTCGTACTCGGCGCAGGCGGTGGCGTCCGGGCGCTGGGCGTAGATCATCAGCTGCTCATGGAACGGATATTTGTAAAGCCGGGCGGCGGTGGTGAGAAAGCCCGCCCACTCCTGCCAGCTGCCGGTGAGCTGCCGCGCCACCTGGTCGGCCATCTGCGCATATTGTTCTGCTTTGGTTGGCATGGGGTTCTATCCTCCCTTCCTTCGGATATGAAAATGGGGCGGCACGGCGGCCGCCCCGGCTGGTTAAAACAGGGGTTTACTCGTCAAAATCCGGGTACAGCTCCAGCTCGTCAAACTCGGCGTCGGGCATGGCGCGCAGCTTGGCGAGGGTGCTGTCGGTCAGGGCCAGCAGCTCGGCCTCGTCCGCCTGCAAGTGGCCGCGCATCTCGGTCAGGGCCTCGATGGCCCCCTGGCGGGTGCCGGGGTTGTAGATGCACAGCAGGTTGGTTTCCTCAAAGGTCAAAGTGTTCATATCAGATCTCCCTTTCCGCGCTCTTTTTTGGCGCTGTCTTTTTATGTTCGGGTTTGGGCTGGCTTTTCAGCTGCTCCACAACGGATTTCTTCTTGTCCCGGTCCTCCCGGTGGGCGACGGCAGCCAGGTCCATCAGGGAAATGGGCTGGCCGCTGCGGGCCTGCTGTTCCAGCTGGGCCACCGTCTGCTCCTTGGGGCCGTTGTTGATAATACCGTCGATCATGCCGTAGTCATCCTCCACGGCCATCTCCGTATTTTTCAGCGGATTGTCCGGCAGGAAGCCGGGAACCTCGGCAAAGCCGAAGCTGTCGCAGTAATGACAGGATACCTTGCCGTCCCGCTTGATGGCAACGATGTCGCTGACGCTCATGGACGGATGGCGGTAGTCGGCTGGGTGTTCATTGTTGAAACGGTATTCAAGATTGTCCAGCACGCTGCCTTTCAGGTCGCCGGGGGCCAGCGGCGCGGTGTAGACCAGATCATAATTGTCCCGCTGCACCGTCTGCCCGATGGACTTGATCCACTCCAGCCCCTCATAGCGGATGTCCCGCAGCTCGTCGGTGTGCTTCACCTGATAAATAGCGAAGCAATCGCCCTTGTGGTCGAGGAACGCCTGCTCCCGTTCCTCTTGGTGGTCCATGCGCGCCTTGACCTGGGCATCAAAATCCGGGCTTTCCTCCCATTCCTCGCGGGTGACGGCGAAGATCCCGTCGTGGGCGTCCAGGTCGGCGGTATCAAAAGCCATCGCCGGGTTCTCGCCCTGCTGGATGATGTAAACGGTCAGGTCGCGCTCCATCAGCTCATAGGCGCGTTCTTTGGAAAGGGGCAGAAGGTCCCCGTCCATGTAGCCGCACTTTTCCAAATCGTCCTGGGTCAGCGTGGGGTCCGGCATGGGGTATTCGTCCAGATGCTGTTCCGGGGCGTCCGGCAGCTGGGTGGTTTCCGGGGCGGCGGCCTTGGCCGCTGTCTGCATCTGCTGGACAGCCGCCTCCTGCAAGGTCTCGATTATGGGCAACGGCGCATACTGAATGGATTGGCCGCCCATCCCGTGCATCTCACAGATTTTCAGCGCGGCGGTGGACATGGGCAGCTCCGGCGCATCCAGCTGGCCGCCGTCCAGCTGCTTCATGGTCGCCACATCGTAGAGCGTGTAGTCCCAGCCGGTGTCGCAGGGCTGAACATGAAGATAGGTGGTATCGTCCAGCACCAGCAGGGCCTCGCGGTACTCGGTGCTGGGCGGGGTGGTTTCTATGCCCATCGCCATCGCTTCATCCGCCATTTTCACAAGGTTGGGGTCAGGTTCCGGCACCAGTTGCTCCAGACGATCCAACAGCTCGGCAGCTTTTGTGGCCGCTTCTCCAGGTTCATTTTCATCGGCAATTTCCTGGAGCCAGTCCCGAACACCGCTGGCATCCCCGCTGCGGAGCGCAGCGGTCAGTTCCCGCAGCGCATCCTCACGATTGTCCACCTGATCCCGGTATTCATAGGTATCATAGTCAAAAGAAAACTGGTCGATGTCGGCTGCCAGCTGCTCGATAGGGTCCCGCTGCGGTTCCGGGGCAGCAGTCAGGTCAATGCCGCGCTCCTTGCAGATAACCTTATAATGCCGGTCAATGTCCGCGATCAGTTCCCCGGCTGCCTTGTTGATGGTCTCCAAACTGGCCCGCAGCTCCGGCAGTTCCTTACCCTGGCTCCAGGTGGCGATGTAGCCGAAGCTGTTCTCGCCGGTCTGGATACCGTAATACTGGCAAACCGCGTAGGAAATGCTCTCGGCCTCCACCTCCTCGGTGTTGCGGTCTTTCTTCTTGGGCGGCTCCTTGTCACCGGCCCTGGCCGCTTCCTCCTGGGCCTTGGCGTAGTTGTGCAGTTTGCTGTGGGCGATCTCATGGACGGCGGCGGAAACCGTCTGCACCTCGCTCATGCCCTCCCGGATGGCGATGCGCTGCTGGTCCGGCGAGAAATACCCGTCCATTTTGGCGGCCATCGACTCCACGGAGAGCGGCACCGGCGCGGACCGGCGCAGGGCCTCCATGAAAGCCTCGTAGTTCTGGACACTCCCGGAAAGGGTGGACGCCAGCTCCGGCAGCGGTTTCCCGTCCGTCTGGCTCACATCAAACACCTTCACCGGGCGGAACATGGGGATTTCAACTTTCCGTTCCTCCATGACCGCTTTGCCCTCCGCGTCCAGGATGGGGGCCTTGGTGTCCGGGTCCAGTTTCTGTTCCTCAATCTTTTTCTTGAACGGCGTGGGCGCGATGATGGTGATGCCGTGTTCGCCGCGCTTCACATGGCGCTCAAACTGATTTTTCCACTTGTTGTACCCGGCCACCAGCGTGGCGTCCGGCTTCTGCATATAGATGAGCATGGTGTTGTTGACGGAGTAGCGGTGGAATCGGGACATCACGGACAGGTAGCGCATATACTTTTCGCTCTCGAACAGTTCCTTGATGCCCTGCTCGATGCCCGCCGTGATTTGCTGCAACCGTTCCCGGTTGGTGGGTTTATCAGCCATGATGTTCACTCTCCCTTCTATGGCCGAAATTTCAGCGGTGTGTTCTGCGATCCACTGGTCCTGTTCCTCGGTGCTGCTGTCGAGAAAGGTGTCCAGCAGATACGCCATGTAGTCTTTTTTCTGGACGGCCTCCAAAAAGCGCGGGTGCGGGTCCTCGTCCGGCGTCTTAGGGGAATAGTCGGCCTCCCATTTTCGGAGCAGATGATAGTAGTCTGTCAGGACGCGCCAGCCGTGTTCGCGCTTTTCTTTCCGCACCTGCGCCTCAGATTTTTGCCGGACATAGCTTCGCCGGGGCGGGGCCTTGCTGTCATAGGAAAGGTCAAAATCCTGGGCCAGCTTTTCGGCGGCCTCCTTGGGGGACAGGTCGTAGAGCCGGGCGGTGAAGTCGATCACGTCGCCGTCTGCACCGCAGCCAAAACAGTGGAAACGGGTGTCCACCTTCATGCTGGGGTGGCGGTCATCGTGGAAGGGGCAGCAGGCCATGCCGCCGCGCCCCACCGCGATGCCGTAAAGCTCCGCCGCCTCCCGGACGGTGAGGGACTGTTTTACGACTTCAAAGACGCTCTCGCCCATGCTCACTTGCCGCCCGCTTTCGGGACGGGCGGTTTGTACCCGGCAGCCTTGGCCCGTTCGCTGGCGGCCTTTCGGCGCTCGGCGCTGTACGGCTCCCGCACCGACACGCAGCGTTTGGGCACCGTAAAGGTCTGGCGATCCTTTTTCACGATCTGGTCCGGGTATTTCTCCGCCAGCCGCCGCAGCTTTTCCAGCAGGCGCGGGTCATGGGAGTAGACCTCGGCGGTGGCCTCGGCCTGGTTGTAGAGGATAATGGATTCCTGTTCATACAAACTCAGTTTCATTTACCGCCGCCTTTCTGCCGGTCAAATTCCAGCTTGAAGTTGACGTACTGGCCGGTATCTTCCAGTACCACGGTAGCGTCATAGGTCTTGCCGCTTTTCTCGGAGTACAGCCCGGTCACATGGGCGCGGCCATCTTTCAGCAGCGCCGCCACAATGGCCTTGGTGGGCTGCTTGCGCTTCGCTGCCCACCAGTTGTTGTTCTTCCAGATCGCAAATTTGCAAGATTGGTCCTGGCAGAAGAAGCCCTTTTGCGTTTCTGCAATTTCACCACCGCAGCGGGGGCATTTGCCCACCACCTCGCGGGGCGGGGCAAATAGATACTCGCTGCCCTTGATGACCTGATAGGTCCCCACCAGCTCCTTCAGCATGGCGGTGATTTCGGCCATGAAGTCCTCCGGGGCCAGCTCACCGCGCTCGATCTCACCCAGCCGGTACTCCCACTCAGCGGTCAGCAGTGGGGATTGCAGCTGCTCCGGCAGGACGGTAATCAGGGAAATGGCGTCGTGGGACGGCAAAAGCTGCACGGTTTTCTTGCTCTTTTTGCGTTCCAGGAAGCCGGTGGACACCAATTTCTCTAAAATCCCGGCGCGGGTGGCGGGGGTGCCCAGCCCCTTACGTTCGGCGTCCTCCGGCATATCGTCCTTTCCGGCAGTTTCCATCGCAGAAAGCAGCGTGTCCTCGGTGAAGTGCTTGGGCGGGGTGGTCTTGCCCTCCTTGACGGCAGCACCGGCGACCGGCAGCTCCTGGCCCTCGGTCAGTTCCGGCAGGGCTTTGTCCTCGGCCTCTTTGTCCGGCTCCACATTTTTCATGCTGGCCCGGTAGGCGGCGTCCAGCGCCCGCCAGCCGGATTGCTTTACCATGCGGCCCTTGGCGGTAAACCCCGCACCGGCGCACTCTACCGTGACAGAAGTTTCATCATAGATATAGGGCGGGGCCACCGCACACAGCAGCCGCAGCGCCACCAGCTCCAGAATGGCCCGTTCGCCCACCGGCAAAGCCGACAGGTCCGCTTCCCGGATGTTGCGGGTAGGAATCACGGCATGGTGGTCGGTCACTTTCTTGTCGTTGATGACCGCCGCCGCATCGCAGGAAATGGCGATGCCTTTGCGGAACGGCATGGCGTTGGCGACCAGATTCACCAGCACCGGCAGGCCCTCGGCCATATCGGAGGTCAGGTAGCGGCTGTCCGTCCGGGGATAGGTGCAGAGCTTCTTTTCATAGAGGTTTTGCAGATAGTCCAGCGTCTGCTGCGCCGTGAACCCCAGCAGGCGGTTGGCGTCCCGCTGGAGGGTGGTGAGGTCATAGAGGGCGGGTGGCTTCTCGGATTTGTCCCTGCGATCCACCTGTTTAACCGTCACTGTGCTGCCCTGGCAGGCAGTTTTCAGCTGTTCGGCATCGGTTTTTTTGTCCATGCGGGCGCTGGCAGCGGTCAAACCGGGCAGGTCCAGCGCCACGGTATAGAATGGCACCGGCTTGAAGGCGTCGATTTCAGCCTCCCGCTGGACGATGAGAGCCAGCGTCGGGGACATGACCCGCCCAATGTTGAGGGTTCGGTGGTACAGCACCGAAAACAGCCGGGTGGCGTTGATGCCCACCAGCCAGTCGGCCTTGGCCCGGCAGAGGGCCGCCTGGTGCAACCCGTCATAGTCCGCGCCGGGGCGCAGGTGTGCAAAGCCCTCCCAGATGGCGGAATCCTCCATGCTGGAGATCCACAGCCGTTTCATGGGCTTTTGACAGCCCGCCAGGCAGTAGACCGTTCGGAAAATCAGCTCGCCCTCGCGCCCGGCGTCGCAGGCGTTGACTACCTCGGTCACGTCCTCCCGCCGCAGCAGGGTGCGCAGTACGTCAAACTGATCCCGCTTGTCCTTGGCGATGATGAAGCGCCAGGACTCCGGCAAAATGGGCAGGTCATCATAGCGCCACTTGGCGTAGTCGGGGTTATAGGTGGCGGCGTCTGCCAGCCCGGCCAGGTGCCCCAGGCACCAGCTCACCAGCCAACCGCCGCCCTCCAGGTAGCCGTCTTTGCGGGTAGTGGCCCCCAAAACGGCGGCCAGGGATTTTGCCACCGAGGGCTTTTCGGCAATTACCAATTTCATTTTTGCTTCCTCCTTTCGCGCAGCCACGCAGTCAGCTCTTTGTGGCAGAAGCCCACGCAGGGCTGGCCGGGGCGGTAGGTTCCGCAGCCATAACAGGGGTGGCCGGGAGATAAAGAGGGAGGACGGGAAGCTGCCTTCCCGCCCTCCGGCCTGCGCGTCATCATGGATTCATAGGGGCTGTCGGTGAACCGGGTCATTGGGCCGGGTTCTCGCTTTCTTCATCGCCGCCCCCGCCGGCGTCCTCCGGCTCATCGGATTCCTCCGTCTCCCAGGGGTCCTCGTCCTCCTGTTCGGTATCGTCCTCGCCGTAGTCGTAATCATCCAGATTGTCGCTGCCCTTGGTCTTGGGCTTCTGCTTGATGAATTTGAAGTAGACCAGCGCACCGATGCCGCCCAGCACAGCCAGTACCACCAGCAGCATCGCCGGGTTCAGCCCCGCCGGTTCCTGTTCCGGCTCCGGCTCTGTTTCCGGGGCGGGCGTAGGTTCCGGCTCCTGGCCCGTACACTCCGCCATGTTCACGGCACAGACCGGGCAGGCCGTGTTCACCGCACCGGCGGCGCACTTTTCCGTGCAGTTGCAGACAGCGGGCGTTTCCTCCGCCGTCTCGCCGTCCTCCATCAGCGCCTCCAGGTCAGCCTCGTCCACCTGGTTCAAGAAGTGGACGGCGGTCTCCTTGTCCTCGTTGGCGCGGTCAATGAGGATGTAAAAATAGTTACCCGCCTTGGTGGTGACGGTGATGAGCTGCTTGTTGCCGCCAAAGTCATCCACCAGGGCGGCGTTGCCCTCCGGGGTCAGGGCGGGGCTGTCCTCGGTTTCCTCCACCACCACGTTGCTGTCGTTGGTGGCGTCCGCCGCCGGTGTGGCCGTGGGCGCAGGGTCAGTGCCCTGGGCAAAGGCGGTCACAGAGAAGCCGCCCATCAGCATCAGGCAGGTGCAAAGGGCGGCAAAGGTTCTGAAAATCTTTTTATTCTTCATGGGTCATTTCCTCCTGTTCGGGATTGGCAGAACCCACCGCCCGGCCGGGCACCATGCCGCCAGACAGCATGGCGGACAGCTGGGCCGGGGTCATACGCAGGGCGCGGACCATCTGGACGATCTCCAGGTTCTCCGCCTCGGTTTTCTGCGCTTCCAGGTCTTTCAGCTTTTCCTGCTGTTCCGCGATCTTCTCGCGGGTTTTGGCGATCTCCTGGTCGATGCGCTCGATTTTGTTTTTAGCCATAGTCAAATCACTCCTATTCTTCATAAAAATTTGTCACCAGTTCATCAAGCCGTAGCCCTTGATGCACTCGTAGGTCAGGGAATAACTCTTGATTTTGCAGGCGTCGCCGGAATTACCCTCTACGGTGTAAACCCGGCTGCCGTCGGTGCCCACTACGATGCCCACATGGTCGGCGCTGCCATCCAAGTCCCAATCGAAGAAGATAGCGTCGCCTGGGGCGATGTTGGCGTAATCCCGCCCGCCCCATTGTCCGTGCGACTGGAACCAGGGGATGCCCTGGGACTGGCAGGCGGCAAAGCGCGGCTCGGAAAGGCCCATCTGGCCGTAACACCAGGACACGAAGCAAGCGCACCACTCCACGCGGGAATTAAAGCCGTACCAGCTCCAATAGGGCTGGCCGCCCACGTTGCCCACCTGGCTTTTGGCGATGTCCACCACCGCCTGATTGCCGGGCCGGGTGCCGTTGACAAACTCCACACCGGCCAAACTCTCGGAATCGCTGGTGTCGGCGGACCCGCCGCCGAAGATCAGGGGCTTGTTGCCCAGCGTCTGCCGGTACACCTGGTACATTTCCAGCTGATCCGGCGTCAGCAGCTCCAACGCCACGGAGGAGATGGGCTTGCTGGTGAGGGTCACATTTAAGATGTAGTAGTTGTAGGGCACTTCCACGTCATACTCGTTGCCCTCGCTGTCTGTCCGGGTCTCGGTGCGGTAGCGCACCTCCACTTCCTCGGTCAGCGTCAGCTGGTATTGGGCCGCGAAAATGCGTTCCAGCTCCGCCTGGGCGCTTGCCCGCGTGTAGCCTTGCAGCACAGCGGACAGGTAGGCCGCCAGCTCGTGGGGGTCGTGGCCGATCATATCCAGGTCATAGCGGTACTCGTCATAGCCGGGGTGGCTGCTCTCGATGTTGTCGATCTCGGCTTGCAGCGCGGCCTCCTTGGCGGCGTAGTTGGCCTCCACCGCCACCAGCTCCGGGTCATCCGATGGGTAGGTGGTGCCGGAGATCATCGAACCGATGCTCTGCGCCATCATGGAGCAGGAGGACATGGTGTTGAGCAGCAAGCAGACGATTAAAAATAGGCCCAGGGCGATGCCAAAGCCCTTTTTATGGCGCATCACATAGGCCCCGGCCTGCTGGGCTTTCTCCTTGACCGTCTTGGCCGCTTTGCCGGTCTTTTGGGCGGCACCGGCGGCGCTCCCGCCGGACTGTGCGGCCCGTTTGGCGGCGGCGTACTGCTTCTTGATCTGCTGTTTCTGCTGCCAGCGGGACAGCGGGTTGCTGGCTGCCGCAGGGTTTTCATAGACAGACTTCTGGAACAGCGCCTCGATGTTGGCCTTTTCCAGCTTCCGCTCGGCCTGGGCGGCCTTGCGGTAAGGTTTCAGTTTGTGGCTGCGGTAGCCCTCCCTCGCCAGTTGCACGCCGGTCTCTACGGCTTCCTCAGACTTGTGGGCGCTTTCCACGCCCACGTTACCGTCCTCGGTCTTGCGGATCTCCTGGTGGAGCTTGCCCGCCACTGCGTTGCCCGGCGCGTCCCGCACTGTATGGGACAGTTTGGAGGGCGGCCGGGGCTTATCCTCCAGCACCAGCTTGGTCGTGACCTTGCCGGTCTTGGGGTCCACCTCGGCCCGTTTGACCTGCTTTTTCGGGATTTTTGCCTGCGCCTTGTCCGCTTTGACGGCGGCCTTCTCCGCCTTGCGGATGGGCTTTTCCAGCGCCGGGTCCGCCCGTTCTTCCTCCGTGAAGCGCAGGCGCGGTTCCTTAATCAAACCATTCCCCCAGCATGAGGGAGGCCGCCATGCTGGAAAGCTCCGCATAGGCCGCCAGCCCCAGCGGACCCACGAAGCGGCACTCGGTCAGGCAGGCGTAGAGCTGGGCCACTACGTCGGCCAAAATCTGGACCTCGGTGCCCTCCAGCACGGCACCTCCGGCCTGCCCGCGCTGGACCTTGGCGGCGCACAGAATCTCCACCAGCCGCAGCAGGCCGGTCTCGCCGGTCTCGGTCAGTTCAGCGGCCTGATCCGCCGCCGTGCGGCACTCGGAAACGGCGTCCGCCATCGCCGTCAGGAGCGCGGTGCGCTGGGTTTCCAGCGCCCGGTCCAGAAACATCATGTGGTCGTTATGCAGAATTTCGGGTTTCATCGTCCATCAGCCTCCTTCATTTCCTGGGGTTTGGTCGTCATAATGCGATACAGTTCGGTGTTTTTCGGGAAGTGATCCACAAAGGGCAGAATCGTGGAGCCGTAGAACAGCAGCCCCTCGCCCTCGCCGGAGTGGGTCACATAGGACAGCTGGTGCGGGGAAATGCCCAGCTGCCGGGCCAAAATCTGCCGGTCGCCGCCCGCCTGGTTGAGCATATACACGAAGTCGGAGTTTTCAAAGATGTTCTCCACCTCGCGGGAAGAAAGCAGGTCCTTCACGTTCTGGGTGATCCCGGTCGGGATGCCGCCCCACTTTCTGAACCGCTTCCAAATCTCCACCGTATAGGCGGCGGTCTGTTCCTCTTTGAGCAGCAGGTGCATCTCGTCGATGTAGTAGCGGGTGGACTTACGGGCCGCCCGGTTGATGGTGACGCGGTTCCACACCTGGTCCTGCACCACCAGCATCCCGATCTTTTTCAGCTGCTTGCCCAGCTCCTTGATGTCATAGCAAACAATGCGGTTGTTGATGTCCACGTTGCTGCGGTGGTTGAACACGTTGAGGGAGCCGGTGACGTAGATTTCCAGCGCCGTGGCGATGTACTGCGCCTCTTTCTCATCCTGCGCCCGCAGCAGGTCGTATAAATCCTCCAGAATGGGCATATTCTCCGGGCGCGGATCGTTGAGGTAGTCCTGATAGACCAGCCGCACACAGCGGTCAATGATGGTTTTCTGTACCGGCTGTAATCCGTCCTTTCCGCCCACGATCAGCTCGCACAGCGACAAGATGAAGTCGCTCTTCAGCGACAGCGGGCTTTCATCGTCCGAATAGTCCAGGTTCAGGTCCATCGGGTTGATGTAGTTGGTGGAGGTGGGCGAGATTTTGATGACCTGCCCGTGCAGGCGCTCCACCAGCGGCGCGTACTCGGCCTCCGGGTCGCAGATAATGACATCATCCGAAGTCAGCAGGAAGCAGTTGGCGATCTCGCGCTTGGCCGAAAAGCTCTTGCCGGAACCGGGCGTACCCAGAATCAGGCCGTTGGGGTTTTTCAGCAGCTTGCGGTCCACCATGATGAGGTTATTGGACAGGGCGTTGATGCCGTAGTACAGCGCCTCTTTTCCGTTCTGAAAAAGCTCTTGGGTGGTGAACGGCACGAAGATGGCGGTAGAGCTGGTAGTCAGCCCCCGCTGAATTTCCACCTGGTTCAGCCCCAGCGGCAGAGAGGACATCAAGCCTTCCTCCTGCTGGAAGTCCAGCCGGGTCAGCTGGCAGTTGTACTTCTGTGCGATGGAACTGGCCTGGAAGATGTTGTTGCCCAGCTGGCGGGGATTGTCGGCGGTGTTCAGCACCAGGAACGTCACCAGGAACATCCGCTCGTTGCGGCTTTGCAGGTCCTGCAACAGCTTCTTGGCCTCGGCCCCGTAGGTGGCAAGGTCGGACGGGATGATGTCCATGTCATACCCGGCGCGGACGGCCTTTTTCTGTTCCTCGATCTTGCTGCGGTCCAGGTCGGTGATTTTCCGCTTTACCGTCTTGATGGCCTTCACCTGATCCACCGACTGGATGTGCAGATTCACAATGAGGGAACTTTCCATATCGAGAAAGTCCGCCAGCATACGGTCATTCAGCTCCGGGGCCAGAATCTGCACGAAGCTGACGGCCCCGTACTTCTTTCCCATGCGGAACTGCTTGCCGGTACGGAACTCGAAGCCGGACGGCGCGATAAAGTCCTTGGTGGAAAGGCCGCTGGGAGCCAGCCAGTCCCACTCGAACTGGAAGGGCGCCTGCTCGTCCATGTGGAAGATGGCGTGAAGCTGGGCCAGCCGGGCTTTGCCGTCCAGAACCTCGGCGGCCACGCCCAACCGCTTAAAGTTGTTCAGCACATCGGTCTCGATGCGCTCCAGACGGGGCTTGGCGGAGCGGATGCTGTCGGCCTCGATGGAAAAGGTCAGGTACTTGGTCTTGATAAGGCCGTTGTTGCCCCGCGCCAGCTGGTTTTGCAGCATCTGCGTGTACTCCACCCGGATGGGGTCAAAGTCATCCCCCTGGGCCGGGATGGTAATGCTGTTGGCGAAGGTCTCCTGGGACGCCGCCAGGTTCAAAAAGGACAACTGGAAACGGATGGAGCTGTCGAAGTAGTTGAGGAAATCGCACCAGCCTTCAAAGATGGCGGTCTTGTCCTCGTTCTGGCTGAGCTGGTAGTTGATGTCCTGGAACTGAATGGTCTTGGTGTAGCGGCCATCCGCCACCTTGCAGATGCCGTCCGGCCACATCCGCTCATAGGGGATGCTGTCCTGGGCGGACCGCTCCTTTTTGCCCGTGCGGTTGGCGCGGGCAATCGCTGCCTCGATTTGTTTGCGTTCGGCGCGGGTCAGCTTACGCCGGGGTTTGGTCTGCGGCTCTGCCGGTTCGGCCTGCCGCTTTGTCTTTGCCGCGAACAATGTCATACACCTCCTTGTCGAGATTTGCCTGCCGCTCCAACACGGCATAGAAGTTGTTGGTGCGGTAGGGGCGCTGCTTGGGCCGGATGACGGCCACCTTGAGGATGTTGCCGATGATCTTTTCCAGGGGCTGGCCGTGTTTTTCATACATCGCCAGCATGAAAAAGGGCAGCATGACGAGCATCATGCACATGGCCGCCACGCTGTTGCCAGCAGGCCCCCGGAGCAAAAAGAAAAGCGGCACGCCGATGAGCGCCCCGCAGCCGAAGCAGACAAGCTGCCTCTTGGTTAAATTGAACGCGACCTTGGTTTTGACTTTCGTCAAGTCTTTGGGTACGGGTACATAAGCCATTTTGCGTTTCCTCCTTGTATTATAGAGTAGTAGTTATTAAAGCCCCTCTCCAAGGGCTGTGCTACACTGTAAGGGATGCTGTGGATCGGTGTATTCCTCCTACCACAAGATGGTTCCAGGAAGGTTCCAACCACAGCCCCTTACAATTTTGTTAATCAGTTAAATACCGCCAGACGGTTTATGTGGAACAAGGCTACAAAAGTAAGGTGCACTGTGGATGCAGCATCACATATTTATCGTTGGAGGTATTTGTTATGATGGTTTCTGTTGGTATTGATGTCTCAAAAGATAAGCACGATTGTTTCATTGTCAACTCCGAGGGTGAAGTCCTGGCGGATGTATTCACTATCCCTAACAACATGGATGGATTTCACTGTCTCTTGCAGAGAGTCCGGGAGTGCACCACGCCACAGGACAAAATAAAGGTAGGGCTTGAGGCGACCGGACATTACAGCTACAACCTGCTTGGGTTTCTTCTTGACAACGGTCTGGCCACCTATGTCTTGAATCCCTTGCGCACGAACCTCTACCGGAAAAGTCTCAGCTTGCGAAAGACCAAGACCGACCGGGTGGATGCTCGAACGATTGCGATTATGCTGTTATCCGATGCGGGCCTCAAACCCTATACGAATACAGCATACCACAACGAGGAGCTAAAGTCACTGACCAGATACCGTTTTGACAAGGTGAAAGAACGTGCGAAACTGAAAAGCTCTATTTCCCGGTTGGTCTGCATCTTGTTTCCCGAACTGGAAAAGCTGGTTCCTACACTTCATATGGCCTCTGTTTACGCCCTGCTGGAGGAGTTCCCGGGCGCCAAACAGATCGCCGCAGCTCATTTGGCAAGGCTGAAAGCACTTCTTGAAACTGCCTCCAAAGGTCACTACAAACGGAATATGGCTTTGGAAATCCGAGATGCCGCCAGAAACTCTATCGGCTCCCGGATGCCTGCCAAGTCCCTTGAATTGCAGCACACCATCCGTCTCATCCGTGAACTGAATGCTGAGATTGCCGAAATTGAGGAGCAGATCCAGTCCTTGATGGAAGAACTTGATTCTCCCATTACCACTATTCCGGGGTTGGGTTTTCGTATGGCCGCCATGATCCTGGCCGAGGTAGGCGACTTCACTCGTTTTTCCTCCCCGGACAAGCTGTTGGCCTATGCTGGGATGTCTCCGTCTACCTACCAGTCCGGACAACTCAAGAACTGCTACCCGCACATGGAGAAACGCGGATCACGCTATCTGCGTTATGCCCTTTACAACGCAGCCAAGTATGTCTGCCTCTGGGATCCGACCTTTGCCGATTACCTTGCCAAAAAACGGGCTGAGGGTAAGCACTACAATGTCGCACTTTCCCATGCTGCCAAGAAACTGGTGCGTTTGATTTTCGCTATGGAGAAATCACGACAGTCTTATTGCAGCTCAGCAGCATGAATCCACCTTGTTGCCTGTGCCGGGGTTCTTGCGAACCTCTGCTTTGCTATACCCTTTCGAAAACCATCTGTTTTTCTACCACCATCATTCTTTTAGGGGTTGACACTTAATAGTTAATCTTCCTGGCTCAGTGCGCCTGAAACACTGCTTTGGCGAGACTGCCGGTCTTGAACAGCGTGAAGCACAGCAGCACGGTATAGCCCACGCAGCTCCAGATCGCCATGATGATGTCCTCCTCGGTGGCGATGTTCTGCACCAGTACGGCGTAGATCGCCACGCAGACGATAATCAAAAACGCCTGGAAGCCCAGGGCCAGCAGGCTGCGCAGGTAGTTCTGGCCCATGCCGCCCCATTCCTTGCCCATCATGGTCGCCATCGGGATGGGGGCCACCGACGTGACAAGGTAAATTTCGATCATACGGCCATAAATGACGATGAAAATGCAGATATACAGCGCCCACATGGTAATGCCGATAAAGAGCGACTGGAACCACAGGCCGAACAACGGCCCCAGGTCCATATCCATCAGCCGGGACTCCATATCGGTCATAACAGCGGAGATGTCGATGGAAGCGTCCGAGCCGATGATGCCAGACGCCTGGGCCACCACGCTTTGGGCCATGTCGAACACGCCCATGACGAGGTTCCAGGTGTTGGTGACGAGCAAAATCGCGGCGGCGGATTTGAACACCCATTTGAAGATCATCCAAGTGTCCACGTCATGCAGGTTGTTGCGGTCGGTAATCATCTGGATCAGCTCCAGCGTCATCACGATGGCCAGGATCACGCCAGCAATCGGCACCATGATGGAGTTGGAGAGGTTCTGGATCATACTGAAAATGCTGCCGTTCCACCCCTGCGGGGTCTGGCCCACCTGCGTGGCGATGTCCGCGACCTGCTGGTTCACACTGTCGAACATCCCTGTTAAGTTTCCCATGATGCCGCCCACCAGCATTTCTTTCAGCCAGTTGGTCAGGGCATCCAATAAGAAATCCATACGGTGTCAAACCTCCTTTCAGCCCCTCCCGCTGTGCGCGGGAGAGGACGAGGATTTCAGTGGGGTACGATCAGACGGTGAACAGGCCGGACAGCAGCGGTACAAGGACCATGCCAACGATGGCGACGCCTGCGCCGGCCATCAGCTGTTTTATCCCTAATTAGGAGTAAAACCTTGCTCGATGGCGGGCGGCGGCGT
>ERZ779874.411-NODE-411-length-50685-cov-4.803772_pt1 | contig 50685 bp, 40 predicted proteins | sample MGYA00511031_ERZ779874 | MGnify/ENA primary metagenome ERZ779874 (study PRJEB29588, sample SAMEA2156850) | human gut metagenome | biome: human gut; feature: human-associated habitat; material: faeces | place: Denmark | collected 2008/2010 ...
CGACATGCTCTCATTGTCCTGCACGAAGTCGACCGGACCAACCTTTTCCTCAAATTCCCGCTTGGAGAAAGACTCGAAGAAATAACCTCTTGAGTCACGGAACAGGCGTGGCTCAATAATCACCACACCCTCGATATTTGTCTTGATAACTTCCATTGCATCTCTTCTTTTTTATATCTCTTCAGATCGCAAATCCCAACTATTACAGATTGCAAATCTACTGAAACAACAACACAAATATACGAAAATTCTCACCTTCTTGAATCCTTTCAGAAATATTGCGTATCTTGCATTTAGATAGCGTGTATTCAACGTTTATCACACAAAGAGTTTTGTAGAAAACGCTCATATTGACAATGACTATTTAAATTATGACAAGTATGAAAAGGGTGTATTACCTATTTATATTAGCCTGCAGTTTTACATTATTCGCATGTTCTCACAAATCAAGCGATATCAAGCAATCAAATGACAAAAATACAATAACAATAAATCTTGAGAGCCCACAATCGTTACACGCCTCCAGATTATTTGACACAATCATATATGTTCCGCTAGAGACAAGTGATACATATATATTTTCCAGAGCAAGCCATTTAAAGGTAAACGACGAGAAGGATTTATATTTCATTTCCGACAAATCCTTTTTTCTTTTTGATGGAGAAACAGGAAAAGGGAAAGTGAAAATATCTAGACTAGGGAACGGTCCCGATGGTTATACCTCCATATTTGATTCTAACGTTGACTCTTCAACCAAAGAGATAGAGTTGCTCGACAACAATGCAAAAAAGATAGTGATCTATGATATGGCCGGGAATCATAAGCGTTCCATGTCCCTTCCTTTCATGTCATTCATGTTCGCCAAAACAGGAAAAGATGACTATTGGTTTTATAACAACAATCTCCTGTCGGAAGCCAGCGACCACAAAGTAGTTCATTTTGTTAGCAATAAAGGTAAGATTGAAGAATATGATAAGATAGATAAACATCTTGCCAAGTATTTCTTTATAGACGACGAGAAAAACCTGATTGTACAAAATGGGAATTTATTATATCATTATTCTCCATCTGATACGATTTATCAAATCAGACCAGATAAAGAGATGCGGGCAGCCTATGTATTGGATATGGGAAAAAATCTGGCACCAAAAGAGTTCTACGCAAGAAACTTTCGCGACATCATGGAGTTCGTGGAAACCGCAAACAACAATGGTTATGTTTTTGAGATCCCGACATTTTCAGCAAACGACCAAACGATTGTGGTCGCATGTATCAAAGAGGGAAAACCTTATATTACATTTCACACAAAAGAGAACGGAAAAAGCATGACATTTTCCTCCTTTCATGATGATTACAACGCCTTAGCTCCTCTTTCCTTAGATGTCGCCAATCTAAGTTTCTGCATGGACAATGATTATTTCTATTTTATAATAACTGCCGAGCAACTGATTGAAAGCAAGAATAAAGGCTATTATCGAGAACCTATGGAAAAATGGATTGAAAGCAGACAGATAACAGAGTTTTCCAATCCGATTCTAGTCAAATGTAAATTCTAATCCAAAGAGTGTTTGTTGGGCATTCCAGTACGTCTAGAGAGTACTGAAGTTTCCTCCTTAAAGAACTAGAGTTTGATACGGAAAGTACTGGAATACTCTCCAGACAATACTTGCATAATCTCCGCAGGCGACAGCCATCGCAATAAGTCACTGGAAAAAAGACAAAAGCAGATATAAAAAAAGGCCGTAACGAAAATTAATCCGCCACGGCCAAGAAAAGGAGGGGGTGAAAGATGGGACTCGAACCCACGACCCTTGGAACCACAATCCAATGCTCTAACCAACTGAGCTACATTCACCATTTAACTCCCTTAGGAAACCATATTTCCCTTAAGACGGCGCAAAGATACGCATTAATTTTTAAAATGCCAAACTTTATGAAGCAAAAATAACGTCCTTACTTATAAATCTCCTTTTTACCCGCCAACAAAGTATTACGCATTAAAGAGATAATCGTCATTGGGCCAACGCCTCCCGGCACCGGAGAAATATAGGAGCACTTAGGTGCCACCTCATCAAACTTGACATCACCCGTCAATTTGAAGCCACTCTTACGGCTCGCGTCGGGCACACGTGTCGTGCCAACATCGACTACGACTGCCCCCTCTTTCACCATATCACCTTTCAGGAATTCCGGAACGCCAAGGGCCACGATGATAATATCCGCCTGCAAGCACATCTCTTTCAGATTAGTAGAACGGCTATGGCAAACGGTCACGGTACAATCGCCCGGATAGGCTTTCTGCATCATGAGACTGGCCACCGGCTTACCGACAATATTACTACGTCCCAATACCACGCAGTGTTTACCCCGAGTCTCGATATTATTACGTTTCAAGAGTTCGAGAATACCCGCCGGTGTAGCGGACACAAAACAGGGCAGGCCAATAGACATACGACCTACATTAATCGGATGGAAACCATCAACATCCTTCCGGTAGTCGATCGCCTCGATCACCTTCTGCTCGGAAATATGCTTTGGCAACGGCAACTGGACGATAAAACCATCCACGTCCGGATCGTTGTTCAACTCATCGACCTTACGGAGCAACTCCTCCTCTGTGACATCCGCCTCATAACGGATCAGCGACGATTTGAAACCGATCTCCTCACAAGTCCGGACCTTGTTTGCCACGTAGGTTTCGCTACCGCCATCATGTCCTACCAGGATCGCCGCCAGATGTGGAACCTTGCCACCCTCGGCCTTGATGCGGGCAACCTCTTCGGCCATCTCCCGTTTCATCTCGGCGGAAACGGCCTTTCCGTCCAATAATTTATACTGTTGTCCTTCCATATGTAATCTTATTTATAAAATTAACGTCTGAATGAGGGCTTGAACGAGGGTAACTTCATCTTACCAGACTTGGCGGATGTCAGCATACGCATCATCTTACGTGTCTCGTCAAACTGCTTGATCAACTTGTTTACCTCCTGGATCGAGGTTCCGCTACCCTTAGCGACACGCTGACGGCGAGAACCGTTCAGGATAGCCGGGTTGCTGCGCTCCTCCGGAGTCATGGAATAGATAATCGCCTCAATGCTTTTGAAAGCGTTATCATCGATATCCACATCCTTCAGGGCCTTACCGACACCCGGGATCATGGAAGCCAACTCCTTCAAGTTACCCATCTTCTTGATCTGTTGGATTTGCGAAAGGAAATCATTAAAGTCGAACTGGTTCTTGGCGATCTTCTTCTGCAAGCGCTTCGCCTCCTCCTCATCGTATTGCTCCTGCGCACGCTCCACCAACGAGACGATATCACCCATACCGAGGATACGGTCCGCCATACGCTCGGGGTGGAAAATATCCAGGGCATCCATCTTCTCGCCCGTACCGACGAACTTGATCGGCTTGTCGACCACCGTCCGGATAGAGAGCGCCGCACCACCACGGGTATCACCATCCAACTTCGTCAGGATAACACCGTCAAAGTCGAGTCGCTCGTTGAATTCCTTAGCGGTATTGACAGCATCCTGTCCGGTCATGGCATCCACCACGAAGAGTGTCTCATCCGGCTGGATAGCCTCTTTTATAGCCGTGATCTCACGCATCATCTGCTCGTCGATCGCCAAACGACCGGCGGTATCGACAATCACCACGTCACGGTTTGTCGCCCGTGCCTCACGGATGGCGTTCATCGCGATCTCAACAGGATTCTTATTGTCGAGCTCCATATAAACAGGCACGCCCACCTGCTCACCAACAACCCTCAACTGCTCGATAGCGGCCGGACGATAAACGTCGCAGGCAGCCAACAAGGGTCGTCTATTCTTTTTCGTCTTCAAGAGGTTCGCCAACTTACCCGAGAAGGTCGTCTTACCGGAACCTTGCAAACCAGACATCAATATGATTGCCGGAGCGCCTTTCAAGTTGATATCAATAGCCGATCCACCCATCAGGCGGGCCAACTCGTCATGTACGATCTTCACCATCAGCTGGCTGGGCTTCACAGATGTCAGCACATTCTGTCCCAGCGCCTTTTCCTTAACCGTATCGGTGAATTGCTTAGCCACCTTATAGTTCACGTCGGCATCAAGCAACGCACGGCGTACGTCCTTCAATGTCTCCGCGACGTTGATCTCGGTGATCTTGCCCTCACCTTTCAACAGCTTGAACGACCTCTCCAGTCTTTCGCTTAAATTCTCAAACATAATCTGTATAGGGTATTTATATTATTCTTCTCGCAATTTAAAGTGGCAAATGTACGAAAAAAATCTCAGATCTTCTTACCACGCCAATTCCCCTTTCTCAAATAAATGACACTCAGAAGGAACAGGCCGACATAATAGATCACCTCCGTCAGGAAACAGATGGAAACGGGCATCTGTAACCGAATGGCAACCACATAGATAAATAAAAGATAAAAACAGAGGGTCACTGTCTCGATCACGAAGGCCACACGGGTATTTCCCGTACCCGTCAGTCCATTGAACACGATATTGGAAAAGGCGGCTATCGGCAGGGCACAAGCGATCACGTAAAATGTGGGCACCGACGCCTCAATCAGGGAATTATCACCCGTATAGACCGAGAGCACCAGCTCCGGACGAAGGCATAAGACTCCAACGATCAACGCCGTGACCGCGATCGAGATAAAAGAGATATGCCTAATGACGGGCATCACCTCATCCGTACGCCCCGCACCAATACAGTTGCTGACAAAAGTACTTGTTGTCATCGACAGGGCGTTAATCGGGATCAACATCACGACGTAAAGACTCCGGACAATATTGGCGATGGCCAAAGAGCGCTGCCCGAGATGCTCGACCGCTATGAACAGGATAAAATAGGTCGATAACGATATGAAATACTGGAACATGGTAAAGATGGATATATCGAGGACCCGTTTCAAAAGCCCGAAATCGAACGACCGGAAACGGGAAAGTCCATATTTCGCACGATCGACCGTTAACCAGGTGTAAATAAAGTAGAACAGGATAGAGACCGCCTCCGCGATAACCGATGCGATCGCCGCCCCCTCAAGCCCCATCCGCGGGAAACCCGCATGTCCAAAAATCAGGAGATAGTCCAGGACTATATTTGTGACAGCCATAACGATCGCGTTAAGCGTCAACACCTTCGTCCGGGTTATCCCGATAAAGAAAGCCCTGAACATAACACCCACGAAAATAAAGAAAAAGCCATAAACCCGCCAGTCCAGGAAACGGACCGTCGCTTGCCATATCTCATCCGACGAGATCAGCAGGCGCATCACGTCGCCCGCGAACCACCGGGAAAAGGCAAAAAGCAAAAGTGCCATCAACAAGAGAAAAACAGCCCCTTGTGTCATCACCGGACCAACCTCCCGATAATTCCGCTCCCCATTGCGTCGGGCAATCAGGATCTGCGAACCGGTACTGAAACCAAAAGCGATCGTGAAGACACAAATATAATAGAGACCACCCATAGCGGAAGCGCCCAGCTCAACCTCGCCGACACGCCCCAAAAAGGCCGTATCCGTCACGTTTATGATATTTTGGGCCAGGAGCCCCAGGAAAATCGGGTAAGTCACCCGCCAAATCGCCTTATTGTCATACATCATCGTCTTTTCCATAATATCTCAAATTTTCGCAAGTATTAAACTCTAATAATCCAAGACCGGCACCAACGCCTGAACACGAGCGCTCGTGCCCGCTTACACGTACGTACATATCGACCGATACATACGCACCTCTTAACCATCACGTACGTACGTAACAGGCAACACATACGTACGTGTAAGTTAAAAACGAAAAAAGCTCGCCGAATTGCGATCGGCGAGCTTTCCTGAATACCTTTCTAAAACAACCGTTACAATCAAATCAGTCGGTTTGTCGCCGTATCGGGGAAAACCACCGCGGGCTTAAATGTCTTCGCCTCCTCAAAATCCATCAAGGCATACGACATGATTATCACGACATCGCCTGGCTGCGCTTTCCGGGCGGCCGCACCATTGAGACAGACAACCCCGGAGCCTCTTTCTCCTTTAATAATATACGTCTCAAAACGCTCGCCGTTATTGTTGTTGACAATAGCGACCTTCTCGTTGGGAATCAAATTAGCCGCATCCAGCAAATCCTCATCGATCGTGACACTGCCAATGTAGTTCAGATTGGCCTCCGTAACTGTCACCCGATGGATCTTTGATTTAACTACCTCTATATACATTTTTAACCTATATAAATAAATTAGCTTTCCACCTAACGACAAAAGCCCGTATCAATGATTGTACTTAATGTTGTCGATCAAGCGAACCTCACCACAGAAGACCGTAATACAACCAACCGGATAGTCCGTTTCCGACCAGTCCTTGATAGCCTCCAAGGTGTTACCATCTACGATCTCATAATACTCCACCCGCATGTCCGGATCAGCATTAATCGTATTGACAACAAAGTCAATCACTTCTTGAACGCTTTTTCCGGGCGCAAAGGTAGTACTTTCTTTTAACGTACGCGCAATCAAAGGCGCTTTTTGACGCAATTCCGGCGTCAAACGGGTATTCCGGCTACTCAACGCCAAACCGTCCGCCTCACGCTTGATCGGGCAAGCGTTAATTTTCACGGGGATATTCAACTGTTTCACCATCGCACGGATAACGGCGATCTGCTGGAAATCCTTCTCGCCGAAATAGGCGTTATCCGGCTCCACGATATAAAACAGCTTGCTGACAACCTGGGCTACTCCGTTGAAATGTCCCGGACGCATAGCGCCCTCCATAACCTCGGCAACCCGACCCAAATTGAATACACGTGTGTCTGGCTCCGGATACATCTCCTCTACCGAGGGGGCGAACACGTAATGGCACCCAGCCGCCTCTAACAAGGCACAGTCGGCCTCGAGGGTTCTCGGATAAGTCTCCAGGTCGTGCTTATCGTTAAATTGTGTCGGATTGACGAACACGCTGACAACACAAACGTCATTCTCTCTCACGCAACGCTCCACCAGGCTGATATGACCGGCATGCAAGGCACCCATGGTCGGCACCAGACCAATACTACGTTTCTCTAGTCTCTCTTGAGAAAGATTTTCTCTCAATTCTTTAATACTATTAACTACTTTCATCCCTATAGATGCTTAAATCACGGTGCAAAGCAACTAAATAATTGTCGTAAATAAAAGAAAATTCGTATCTTTGTACCGTCATATAAAACTAGTTTACAGAATGGATGCAAAAAGAATTTTGTTTATAGCCCAAGAAATTACGCCTTACCTTCCCGAATCAGAGATCGCTACAATCTGTCGGAACCTTCCACAAGGGATCCAGGAACGTGGCCGCGAGATTCGGACTTTCATGCCCCGATTCGGCAATATTAACGAGCGCCGCAATCAACTTCATGAGGTAATCCGTCTTTCCGGGATGAACTTAATCATTGATGACACCGACCATCCGCTGATCATCAAGGTCGCTTCTATTCCAGCTGCCCGTATGCAGGTCTATTTTATTGACAATGACGACTTTTTCCAGCGCCGATCAACTGTTCGGGACGAGGAGGGCAACGAGTACGAGGATAATGACGACCGTTCGATCTTTTTTGTCCGGGGTGTCCTGGAAACAGCCAAAAAACTTCGTTGGATACCAGACCTGATCCACTGCCACGGCTGGATGTCCGCATTGACCGCCTTATACATTAAACGAATGTATGCTGATGATCCCTGTTTCCGTGATACAAAGGTGGTCTATTCCGTTTATAACGATGAATTCCAAAAACCGTTCAATAAGAATTTCGCTACCAAGCTGAAAACTGACGGAGCGAAAGATGCCGATGTCAAGTTGCTGAAGAGCGACACGAGCTTTGTGGCATTGAGCAAGATGGCTATTGACCTGTCCGACGGTGTTATCCAGGGAAGCGAGACGATCAATCCAGAAGTAGCGGAATATATCGCGAATAAGAAAAAAATCCTGTTTCTCCCCTACCAGTCGCCGGAGACCTATATTGATGAGTTCAATAAATTCTACGACGTGGTTTTGGGAAACTCTAAATAAGTTCAATTTTTTGTCGCAATGAAAATCAAGCTATTAATACTTGGTGCATGCCTAGGAGCAAGTTTATTTAGTGGATGTAATGATGAGTTGAGTTCAATAGGAACAAGTATTCAACCGAGCGATGATACCATTGCTGTTTACACCGACACATTCCGGATCAAGACAACAACCGTGTTGTTGGATTCCATTTACGCGAAAACGACAGCCGCTCAATTGGGAGAATTATACGATCCCGTATATGGCAACCTGAAATCAGATTTCATGTGCCAGTTCTATTGCCCGAGCGGTTTCAAGTTCGAACATACGCCGATCGACGGTAAGATTGACTCTGTCCTCTATCGAATCTATTATATAGATATGACCGGCAGTTCATATAACGGCGCATGGGCGGGCGACTCGTTAGCGCCTATGCGGGCGGAGATTTTCAAAATTACCTCGCCGCTGGAGAAGAACTATTACACGGATTTTGACGTAAACCAATATTGCGATATGAGTCAGCCATTAGGCTCGAAAGCCTATACGGCATTCAATGCGAGTGTCCCCGACTCAGTCCGTTTCAACACACTTGTCCGTTACACGCCTTCAGTTGATATCAAGATTCCTGTTGAGTTTGGACAGAATTTCTATGATGAGACAATTAATAACCCGGGGTCATTCGCCAGCCAGGAGGCCTTCAACGAGTTCTTCCCTGGTATTTATGCGACAACAACCTTTGGTAGCGGTAATATCTTGTCTGTCTCATCATCCAGCTTACAAATCTATTATACCTATATGACTGAGGGTTATTTGGGTAACGACTCTTTGGCTTTGGGTGTTGAGAGTTTCTCGACAACACAGGAGGTGATCCAACGGAACCATTTCAGCAATATGGATATGAGCCACCTGCTTGCGGACCAGCAATACACTTACTTGAAAACCCCAGCGGGTGTTTGTACCAAGGTGACCATCCCGACCAGCGAGATCGCTGAGATCATGTCGGACCGCATCATAAACAACATTCCATTGACACTTAAGGCGATGCCTCAAGCAGAGAGTGAGTTTACATATCCTACGCCAACCTATCTCCTGATCCTGCCGGAAGATTCGGTCAAGACCTTCTTTGAGGAGGGACGGGTTGAGGACAAGCAAACCTCTTATTTGGCATCCAACTCGACAACAGACAAGAGAACCTATACGCTCAGCAACTTCTCGAATTTGATGAAGAAACAGATCGACGAGCACCCGGATCAGGACTTGGAACTGTTGGTCATCCCGGTTGAACGGACAACCGAGTCTAACAGTTATACCGGAGAGACCTACTCCAAAACGATTACGCATTATATGGCTCCTTCTGGCGCTACTTTACGTAAAGACGATGAGGTTATGCAATTATACATTACCTCTTGTAAATATGCGGAAAAGGAAAAATAAACAATCATAACATAAACCTTAAAAGGGCGTGTCAAGTAAATGACACGCCCTTTTGCTTTATAACCCGATCTGTTTTACTACAATAAAAAAGGGCAACACATAAATGCGTCACCCTTTTTTGTCGCCATTATCCGCAAGGAATAACGATCTATTTTTTACTCAGCTCCTTTCTTGGTGCTTTTCTTTTTGTACTTCTCCAACTCTTTCTGCAAATCCTCAATCTCGATACCTTGGTTCTTGATTGTCGACAACAAGGAATTCAACTCCTCATTTTCGATATTCTCCGGGAACTCAGCATTTACACGGACAATGAAATCAGACAAGACATTCATATAATTATTGAATGCCTCATAAGGATTATCATAAGGGCTGAAACCACCCTGACCCATATGCTTCGTACTCATATAATAGAAGTGGTCACTGCTCTGCAGATAATACCAGTCCTGACGGATACGGCGAGTCTCGCACAAACGGACACGAGCACCGATCTCATTGATCTTACGGAAAGCCTCTTGCTGCAGGACGTTACCCAACCAAGAGCTGCAATCACGCTCCTCATCAACCCATGACATTGGATAAGGAACCGAAATCGAGTCAACCGGTTTGAACAACGTGAACAACTCAGACGGCGTAGAGAAACTGATACCCTTCTCCGCAGCGAAACGAGGCAATGCCTTGAAGAAATCGAAAATACCTGTTGATGCCGGATGCAACGAACCCAATACCTCATAATTCATAAAGAGGTTGATGATCTGCTCTGACTCTGGTGTATTGGCAATCCAAGAGATATATTTATCGGCTGTCAACGGATACTCATTCCAGCTGTAATTGCTGAAACGGTCAGACAAATCCTCGCTGAAACGGTCGTTCTTCAACAACAGATTCAATTGGGGAGCGACACAAGAGTTGTACATGTAGTTCGGGCTCTTCCAACCAAGCACGTGTTTTGCGCCCTCAGTCAACATACCCTTATAACCCATCTCGGCTACCATCAAGGAAATATCATCCGAATAGATCAACTCCGTATTGCGGAATACTTTCGGCTTAACTCCAAACAGGTCAAAAATCTTATCTTCCTGCTTCTTGATCTGATGCTTGAACTCTTCCGGATCGCCCAACGATGACAATGAATGCGCATAGGTCTCTGAAAGGAATTCAACATTACCCGTAGCCGCCAACTCCTTGAAACTGTCGATCACCTCAGGCGTATAAATCTCCATCTGCTCCAATGCGACACCTGAGATAGAGAAAGCGACCTTAAACTTGCCACCACTGCTCTTGATCATCTCCAGGATTGTCCGGTTAGCCGGCAAATAGCATTGCTCAGCGATACGGTGAATCACCTCCTCATTCTGGAAATCATCATAGTAATAGTGGTCATTTCCTATATCGAAAAAACGATATCTCTTCAAGCGAAACGGTTGATGTATTTGAAAATAAAAACAAATTGTTTTCATAATATATTGTGTGTTTGTTTTGTCGTTAATTTATCTGTTTCCTAAAACCATGTCGTAAATCCGACGAACTTTCTGGCCCGCATATTCCCATTTGATGTTATCGACCTCTTTCTTACCCTCTTCCTGCAAGAACTTGTGCATAGCGGGATAAGTGATGATACCATACATAGCGTCGGCCAAAGCCTCGATATCCCAATAATCCACCTTAATGGCGTAATTAAGGATCTCGGCACAACCTGACTGCTTAGAGATAATCGAGGGAACACCGCACTGCATTGCCTCCAACGGAGAGATACCGAACGGCTCAGATACGGAAGGCATCACATAGACATCGCTGGCCTTCAGCACCTCGTATACCTGTTTTCCCTTCATGAATCCAGTGAAATGGAAACGATCAGAGATATTACGAGCGGCTGCAAGACGAATCATCTGATCCATCATATCACCACTACCGGCCATTACGAACCGGGCATGAGGTGCTTTCGCCAATACCTTAGCTGCTGCTTCCACGAAATATTCCGGTCCTTTCTGCATCGTGATACGTCCCAAGAAGGTGATCACCTTATCCTTGACACCCTTCTTATCCTGAATCGCGAGGATCTCCGGACTCAATGGCTCAACAGCGTTATGGACTGTCGTCACCTTGGCGGGATCCTGATGATATTTCTCAATTACCGTCTGACGTGTCAGGTTACTTACGGTAATAATATGATCCGCATGATCCATGCCATCCTTCTCGATACCATATACCGTCGGGTTTACGTTTCCACGGCTACGGTCGTAGTCTGTAGCGTGTACATGGATCACCAATGGTTTACCAGAAACATTCTTAGCGTGAATACCGGCCGGATATGTCAGCCAGTCGTGCGCATGGATAATATCAAATTCCTCTGTCCGGGCGATCACTCCCGCCACGATAGAGTAGTTGTTGATCTCCTCCTGCAGATTGTCAGGATAACGTCCAGAGAACTCGAGGCATCCCAGGTCGTTCACGTGACGATAACTGAAATCCGCATAGATATGATCACGGTACTTAAAATACTGGTCGGCATTCATGCCCGCCTTGGAGACACGCTCCTGGACATAATTATAGTCCACGTCTTTCCAAACGATAGGCACCTGATTGACACCGACGATCTTAAGGAAACTCTGATCCTCATCGCCCCAAGGTTTCGGGATACAGAACGTGATGTCCATATCAGGCTGCATCGCCATGCCTCGCGTCAAACCAAAACTTGCCGTACCTAATCCTCCCAAGATATGAGGGGGGAATTCCCATCCAAACATTAAAGCTTTCATAATGGCATTTAGTTTTATTCGGCGTTATATTGTTTCAACAAATCTACAACTCTTAAGATGGCCGCCACATTCATCGCGAAAGAAACAGCGCCACGACCCGTAAATGGCGGATTGCCATCAAACAACTCGGGTATCGTACCAATGCAATGCAAGGACATCTCCTCCTCCAAGCCTATCAACATGCGCTCCGCGAAAGCAACGCCGCTCTTTCCAAACACACGTAAATAAGCTTCCAAATAGGCACCCAACAACCAAGGCCAAGCCGTTCCCTGATGGTATGCCAAGTCACGCTGGTATTGCGGGCCGACATAATAGGGCTTGTATCCACTGCTCTTCGGACTCAACGAGCGCAAACCTTTCGGCGTACGCAACTCTTTTGTCACGATATCCAATACGGACCGTTTCTGCAAACGGGTCAGAGGAGAATAAGGCAGAGCCACCGCAAAGATCATATTCGGCCGAACACTCCAGTCGACCGTTGTCCCATTCACGTAATCAAACAGGTAATTGTAACCGTTGACAAACATTTCCGGGAAAGATTTCTCGATCGAGGCGATGATCGGATCCAAATCGGGCTGGGGCTCATTGCCCATCAACTCGCAATAGAATCTCAGCAAGTTATACCATAAGGCATTGAACTCAACAATATAACCTGAACGCGGGACAACTGGGAAACCGTTGATGGTCGAGTTCATCCACGTGATCGCCCGATCCTTCCCATCGGCAAACAAAAGACCGTTCTCCATCAACCGCATCTTCGGGCTCTTCTGGCCACAGATATAATCGATAATCTCTCGAATCAATTCACTATACAACGAGCGGGTCTTCTCCAACCCTTCCGCTTTAGCATATTGCTGGATCGCCCAAACCGCCCAAAGGGGAACATCCGGCTGGTCGATCTCGTGGATCACCTTATCCAGTTTACCCTCTCCCATGAACGCACGCAAGGCATCGCTCGCCGTACACATGATCTTCTCGAAACGGACTGGGTCCTGGATCGACAGCGTACAGCCCGGCAAAGAGACAAACAGGTCGCGAGCACGTACCTTGAACCAAGGATAACCAGCCAACAGGTAAGCGTCGTCCTTTTGAGGACGGAAATAGAATTGCTGAGCCGAGTTCTTCAAGCAATTGAAAAAACTTGTCCGAGGTGTACGCGACTTAACCTCCGCATCAAACAGGCTTTTCAAGCGAGTGGTCGCTACGGAATCAACGCCCGCGCTGAAGACGATCGTCTCGCCCTTCTTGATCGGCAACTCGAAATAACCAGGCACATACAAATCCTCCTGATAAGGATAACCACGCTCCTGCTCTTTCGGATACTCGATACCATTATACCAATAAGGCTCATAAACAAACTTAACTTTCTTGTTGAACTGCATGTAAAGCTCAGGATAACCAGGATACATACAGGTCTTGATACCATTCGTCACCTCCGTATACGACTGGTCTACATTGCCATTAGCGTGCGTCAATTCCTTAACACTACGGAATGCCAAGAAAGGACGGAAACGCAATGTCGTTGGCGAATGGGCATCCTCCAAAGTGTATTTGATCAATATCCGGTTCTCATACATGGAGAAGACCTTCTCCTTAGAGATAATCACGCCCCCGACACGATAAACAGTCCGGGGAACCGTCTCGCTACTAAACTCACGGATATACTTGTGACCATTTGGACTAAAACTGTTGCCACCATATTTATGCAGCCCCAGGTTAAATTCCGCACCATGCTGGATCACCGTCTCGTCGAAAGAGGAGAGCAGCACATGGTTCTCGTTGTCCAATTGAGGAACAGGCATGACAAGCAATCCATGGTACTTCCTCGTATTACAATCCACAACAGTAGTGCAGTGATAAGCTCCTAAACGATTCGTACGGAGCACCTCGCGGGTCAAAGACTCCTCGAGATTTATCATTACTGTTTTGTCAAATTTAAGATAACTCATATAAGTATTTGGGTTTTAAGTTTTCTTTCTCAAATAACAAATTGATATTTTTCCCCTAACGGGTAATCAAAAGTATTATTTAATCTAAAAACAAACAAACAATTTTCCAGTCCATTTTTTTTCATCAAAAAACAACTAATACAAAACATTTTATCAATCAACGCCTTATGCCCAAACATGCTCATAAGGTATGTTCCCAAACATATAAAATTTAGTTAAATACCGTTTTTATCAAGTCCTAAAATATGGACTTAACACCCACTAATAAGCCATATCGTAAAGTTATCAGCCTATCCGGCCCTATATTCTATTTTTCATATCCACCCCTTTCGATACCATGATCGCCACCTGTTTTCCCTTACATTTAGTAAAAAAGATTACCATCGGGCAAATACCATATCCCAAAAATGAAAGAGCTTATGTTTTGCGACAGCCAACTACAATAAATTCAAATAATCATTACCTTTGTGGCTCAATACAAGAAAGGAGCGAAATCAATCATGTGCGACAAGACAAATAAGCAACTTGAACTAGACAAACGTTACCTGCGCATGGCCGCTATTTGGGCGGAAAATTCCTATTGCAAAAGGCGCCAGGTCGGGGCACTCCTGGTTAAAGACCAGATGATCATCTCGGACGGTTATAATGGGACACCTTCCGGCTTCGAGAACATTTGCGAGGATGAGAATAACGTAACAAAACCTTATGTGCTCCATGCGGAGGCAAACGCCATCACGAAAGTGGCCGCCTCGTCGAACAGCAGCAAGGGCGCAACGATCTACGTCACCTCCTCACCCTGTATCGAATGTGCCAAGCTCATCATCCAGTCGGGCATCAAGCGTGTCGTCTATTCGGAAAATTACCGTATCGCCGATGGTTGCGAACTGCTGAGACGAGCCGGAATCACCGTCGATTACATTAATATAAATGAATAAACATTCTGTCATTTATGAACAAGTATAAACGTTTGACCATCTGGTTACCGGTCATCATCGCCGCAAGTATCGCCCTGGGCATCTTCATCGGTAACCATTTCGTACAAATCGGGAAACACAGGGGCTACTCTTACGTCAGTGGCAACAAAATCAACACGATCCTCGACATCATCAACGAGCAATATGTTGATACGGTCAACATGGGCGAATTGGTCGAGGGCACTATTCCCAAGATATTTAGCGAACTTGATCCGCATTCTGTCTATATTCCCGCAGAGGAGGCTTCGGCCGTCAACGAGGAATTGGAAGGCTCGTTCAGTGGTATCGGTGTCTCCTTTAATATGCAAACAGACACGATCCTCGTCATCTCCGTCATCAGTGGCGGTCCTGCCGAAAAAGCGGGACTGTTGCCGTTCGACCGGATTATCACCATCAACGATTCGGTCTATTCCGGAAACAAGAAGAACCAGAATGAGATCATGAAAACCTTACGCGGCGCCAAGAACAGTATCGTAAAACTGGGCGTTAAGCGAGGCAACTCACCTGAACTGCTCTATTTTGACGTAACGAGAGGTGATGTACCCGTTAACTCGGTCGATGTCTCCTACCCCGTTCGCGAGGGAATCGGCTATATCAAGGTTAGCAAGTTCGGACGTAATACCTATAATGAGTTCATTACCGCTATCGCTAAGCTGAAACAGGAGAAATGTGAATCGTTCATTATCGACTTGCGTGGCAATACCGGCGGTTATATGGATGCGGCCATCAACATGATCAATGAGTTCATGCCTGAGGGACGATTGATTGTCTATACCGAAGGTAAGTCGTTCCCCCGTTCCGATGTCTACGCTAATGGAACCGGTACCTGCCAGGATGCGCCAATCGTGGTCTTGACAGACGAGATCTCGGCTTCGGCGAGTGAGATCTTCTCGGGTGCCATCCAGGATAATGACCGTGGAACGATTGTTGGCCGACGTACGTATGGTAAAGGTCTTGTCCAAACCCAACTGACGCTAGGCGACGGCTCAGAGATGCGCCTTACCATCGCCCGTTATTATACCCCGTCGGGACGTTGTATCCAAAAAAGCTATGAGATGGGTAATCTCGAGGAATACGACCAGGACATCTACAACCGTTACCTGCACGGCGAATTCGATTCGGCGGACAGCATCAAGATGGACGATTCCATGAAATACCAAACCGTCGGTGGACGTACCGTCTATGGTGGAGGTGGTATCATGCCGGATATCTTTATCCCGCGCGATACGTCGGGCGTTACCTCCTATTTCTCGAACGTGATCAACAGCGGTGTTCTCTATCTCTATACACTAGAGTATTCGGACAGGCATCGCGACCAATTCTCCAAATTCGACAATTGGGAGGAGCTTTACAAATATCTGCAATCACAACCTCTGCTTGAGGATTTCACCAACTTCGCCGCCACGAAGGGAATCAAGAAACGGCCGACGTTGATCCGGATCTCCGGCTCACTGATCGAGAACCAGATTCAAGCCTATATCGTCCGTAACTTCTTCGACGAGGCCGGGTTCTACCCGATCTTCCTGAAAGACGACGTTACGATGCTTAAGGCGATAGAGATCCTGAAAGAGGGCAAGTCCTTTCCATTGCAAAACACACAACAAGTAACGAATGGAAACTTACGAAGCGAAGCGGGCCTTACGAAAAGATATGGCCTCGCTAAAGAGATCATTTTCGAAGACTATATTGTCCGGGCTATCGGATAAGATCATTACCCGGATCGAAGAGTGCGACCTTTTCCGCTTGGCGGAAAGGGTCGCACTCTATCATGCCTTGCCAGACGAGGCTGGAACCGCACGCCTTATCGAACGCTGGTATCGCAAAAAGGCGCTCTATCTGCCGGTCGTCACGGGTGATGACCTCCGTTTCCTGCGCTATGAAGGCGAGCGAAGTGTCAGCGAAGGAGCCTATCATATCCTGGAACCCATATGTGGAGAGGAGGTGGACATGCGGGAAATTGACCTGATCATTGTCCCCGGTGTCGCGTTCGACCGTCAAGGAAACCGCTTGGGAAGAGGAAAAGGCTATTACGACCGTACGCTAAGTCAAGTAACCGCCCCCAAAATCGGCATCTGTTTTCATTTCCAATTCCTGGATGAGATACCCGCAGAACCGTTCGATATCCGAATGGACCGGATCATCACTGACAAGGAAGAATTCGCCGCAACCACGGTGAAGTAAGGCAGCGACCGGAATGCGATACTCAACGAAGCACGATCCGGTCGATCACCGAAGCCTTGGCATAATCGTTCAGGCTTTTCACCAGTCTGTCCCGACAATAACTCAACTCGTTTCGTAACACGGACGAAGTCAAGGAGACATACAACACCCGATCGCGCACATAAACCTGCCGCGTATATTGGGCGATCGAGGGACCGAGAACCTCAGTCCAAGCCCGTTGAACACGTACTTGCAGAATCTTCTCATAAAGTTCCGTGTTGTTCTCAAAGAAATCACGAAGTACCTCCCCTATCGTTTGCGCATTTTTACGTAGCATAACAAAAACATTCCTTAAACCCCGAATTATCCAAAACATTGATATTATTCTATCACCCCAAAGAACGGACCGCCCCCTGATCAACCTGGAAAAGCATGTGATCGTTCTCGACGGCGGCCAGGATCTCGTCCAGATATTTGCGATTGGTATCGGTGATAAAAATCTGTCCGAACTCGTCTTGTCGGACAAGCGAGATGATCTGCCCCACTCGCTCGGCGTCGAGCTTATCGAAGATATCATCGAGCAAGAGGATCGGCCTTGTCAGGCTCTTGCGTGACAGGAAAGTATATTGGGCCAACTTTAGGGCGATCAGGTAAGTCTTGTTCTGTCCCTGTGAGCCAACACGGCGGATCAGGTAATCGCCCAGCCTCATCTCCAGCTCATCCTTATGGGCACCGACCGTCGTATAACCCACTACCCGGTCGCGCTCACGGTTCAGCTTCAACCGTTCCTCGAAATCACCATCCGCTAATTGGGAGATATATTCGAGACCGATCTCCTCTGTCGACCCGGAGATCAGCCGGTAATAACGGTTGAAGATGGGCGTGAATTCCTCGACCAAGGCCTTTCGCTTCTCGTGAATGGCCAAACCGTAGGCGACCAACTGGCTATCGAGCACCTCAAACAATGAATAGTTAGGCGAGGGCTCTTTCAACAACGCGTTGCGCGAGGTTAATACCTTATTATATTGTATCAGGGCCTGCAGGTAAGGCTTGTCCTGCTGGGAAATGATCAGGTCCATGAAACGACGGCGCTCATCGCTCCCCCCTTGGATCAAGACCGAGTCCAGAGGCGAGACCATTACCAGCGGCAGGATACCGATATGGTCCGAGAGGCGGTCGTATTCCTTCTTGTCGCGCTTGAAGACCCGCCTTTGGCCACGCTTGAGGGCGCAAAGCAATTCCACGTCGCGGCCATCGTAATCATAAAAACCCTGAATCAGGCACATATCCTGCCCCCAATTGATCACTTGCGCCTCGGGTGTATTGATGTAGCTCCGGCAGAACGACAAGTAATAGATCGCGTCTAGGAAATTGGTCTTCCCCATACCATTGTTGCCCACAAAGCAATTCAGCTTCGGCGAGAAGGAAAGTCCAACCTCTTGTATATTCTTATAATTGAGAACAGATAGCCTTTTTAATATCATCCTTAACAAAATTGAGCGGGGTCCACCAGCGAAACCTGCTTATTGAATACGCGAAATTAAAAAATATACCCCTTAAATAATGATTATATCACCAAAAAAACTAATTTTGCACCTTGAATCGGAAAAAAGGTTTTTCCCCATTAAAAATCAACGAAATAAATTAATAAAAACAACTATAATAAAATTATGGCTACTAAAGACATTAAAAAAGAAACGGAAGTCGAGGAGCTCGTTTCCAAGTCGGAAATGTTCATTGAGAATCACTCTAAAAAGATAATTTACGCGATCATCGGTATCGCCGTTATCTTCGGCGCTGTATTAGGCGTGAAGCACGGCTACCTGATCCCGCAAGAGAAGAAGGCTGCGGCTGCCCTGTTCAAGGGAGAGCAATATTTCGCCCGTGATTCTTTCTCTTTGGCACTCAATGGTAACAGCGCAGACTATGAGGGCTTCGAGGCGATCATCAATCAATATGGCAGCACCAAATCTGGCAACTTGGCCAAGGCTTATGCCGGTATCTGCTACTTCAAGATGGGTGACAACCAGAAAGCGATGGACTACCTGAAATCATTCGACAAGACAGACGACATGATCTCACCGGCCATCACGGGCCTGATCGGTGATTGTTACGTAAATATGGGCAATACACAAGAGGGTATCAGCTATTTCGAGAAAGCCGCTAAAGAGGCGGACAATGATGTTATCAGCCCGGTTTACTTGAAAAAGGCCGGTCGCGCTTACGAGAGCCTGCAACAATACGACAAGGCTGTCGAGGCTTACAAGACGATCAAGACAAAATACCAAACCTCGATGGAGGCTTCGGATATCGACAAATATATCACTCGCGCTTCCAGCAAGGCTAAATAAGACGGAAATCAAATATTAGTTTTGAATAAATAATAGGAAAAGGATGTCTCCAACTCGATCAGACATCCTTTTTTAATAAATAAGGACTTCTCTTATGGCAACAGCTTATCAGAATTTATCCAGCTACGACTTCAACAGCGTACCCGATGGCTCGGAGATGAACATCGGTATCGTCGTCGCGGAATGGAACAGGAACATTACGGAAAAACTATTGGAGGGCGCCTGCGCCACCCTCGAGAAACATGGCGTGAAAAGCGAAAATATCATCGTTAAACGGGTACCTGGCAGTTTCGAGCTTACCTTTGGCGCCAAAAGATTGGCGGAAAGCAAGGAATTGGACGCGGTCATCGTCCTGGGATGCGTTATTCAAGGCGATACGCCCCATTTTGATTACGTCTGCTCAAGTGTTACGCAAGGCATCACCGAATTGAACCTGATGTATGATATCCCCTTCATTTTCGGCCTGTTGACAACGAACAATATGGAGCAAGCACAAGATCGTGCGGGTGGTCGTTATGGCAATAAGGGCGACGAGGCAGCGGTAACCGCAATAAAAATGGCAAATTTTTCTCGATAAACGCTTGCATATTCAAAAATAAAGCGTACCTTTGCAACGCAATAAAGCAAAGGGGGCAGTTACCAGAGTGGCCAAATGGGGCTGACTGTAACTCAGCTGGCTTACGCCTTCGGTGGTTCGAATCCATCACTGCCCACGCAAATTGCGGAAGTAGCTCAGTCGATAGAGCATTAGCCTTCCAAGCTGAGGGTCGCGGGTTTGAGTCCCGTCTTCCGCTCTGATGAGAGACCTTGATAACTGAAACAGTTATCGAGGTCTTTTCTTTTTTAGCCAACCGAAAATTGATCACGCCTCTTCCATTACACATACTTTCGTATCAATCGATACAATAGGTGGCATCGGCTAACAGATACGTTCGTGGCGGCCTTCACATACGTACGTATATACCATCACGTACGGTCGAGTCAAACGGCGAGACCATGAGTGTGGTCATCGTGTGTGGAAATAATCCACACATATTCCACAACATTCCACACTTTTCCACATTCCACAAATTAGCCAGAAATACATAAAACACAACATATCAATACATTACACAAGGGCTCATGTTTTATCCCCATTTTGGCACGTTAGTTGCCCATTACATTAGCGATTCATGATGTAAGTAATGTGTTTTTGAGTAAATTGTCTTTAAGCGACAAAAAAGATTGTTTTAGGGTAAAAAAATGAATAAGGTTGTTTTTAGACTTCAATCATATAATCATATTATTGAGTAGATTAGATTTCAGCCGTTTTGCCTGTGAAGGTGGAACGGTTCTCTTTAAAACATTATAGTTTCATGATATTACTATATAAATACACTGTTTACATTTTTAATAGTTATAGCCATCTTGTTCGAGAGAATAGGATGGCTTTTCATTTATAGGCAAAAATAAAGATGCCCCCATGGAGGCGAACCTTTCCATGGGGGCAACCAATATTCCACAAGACAGGCAAAGCCTATGCCTGATGCACGGTCAACTGCGGGAACGGGAAGTTGATACCCTCCTTATTGAATACCTCATAGACCGTCTTATTCATATCGAAATAGACCGACCAATAATCCTCGCTCTTCACCCATACGCGTACCAGGATATTGACGCTACTGTCCGCCAAAGCCGTAAGAGCGATAAAAGGTTTATCAGGCTCTTGCAGGATCCGTGTCTCTTTCGCCAGGATCGTCTCGAGTACCTGTTTTACATGATCGTAATCGGTACCATAATCCACGCCGAATACCCAATCGATACGGCGGGTTTGCTGGTTACTATAGTTGACAATCACGCCGCTGCTGAGCGAACCATTCGGGATATAAATCACCTTATTGTCGGTCGTCTTCAAGATGGTATGGAACATCTGGATCTCACGAACCGTACCCGACTGTCCCTGATAGTCGATAAAATCACCCACTTTATAGGGCTTAAACAACAAGACGATCAAGCCGCCCGCGAAATTCGACAGGTTACCGCTCAATGCCATACCGACAGCAACACCGGCTGAGGCCAACAACGCGGCAAATGAGGTGGTCTGTACACCAAGCGCGCCCACGATCGAAATGATCAACAGGATGGTCAATGTCACGTTCACCAGGCTGCTCACGAAACTCTTGACCGACGGGTCGAAATTTCTTTTGATCAATATGTTCTTGACTAACTTATTCAAAAGGTTAATAATCATACGACCAACGACAAACACGATCACCGCCTTGATGATCGCGAAACCCAATTCGGCCGAGTGCTCAATCAATGACTTCAAGACACCTTCCAACCTTTCGCTCACTTCCAAAACTTGCAATAACATCATAATTCTTAATTTTTACTCTATTTTTTCATTAAACATACGGGTATAACCGCCCGATCGGCACTTCAATCATACATATAACAAGATTCCTTACAAAATGTGCTAAAGATATAAAGTTTTTTTATTCCCCGTCGCTGAATTATTTATTGATTAGATTCGCGTCCAGAAAAATAAATGATGAATATGCGAACATTACTCTTATCCCTCGGCTTATGCCTGGCCTGTGCCTTCCAGCACCTGGCAGCGCAATCGTACGTGGATTTCGTGGAAAAAAGCTATGAGTTCCTTGACAAGGAGGATCTGCCATCAGCGGCAGAAAGCCTGAAGGCCGCCATGCGACTGGAACCGGGCAATCCGAACAATTACGCCCTATTGATGAATCTGGGAACGATACAAAGGCGTATGGGCAAGCCCGAGGAGGCACTCATCTCCTATAACGCGGCATTGGGACAACAGCCTCAAAATCTGCTTATCCTCGAGAACCGGGCGACACTCTACACCGAGATGGGCGAGATCGAGAAGGCCATTACCGACTACAACACGATTCTCTCCATCAATCCGGACCACCAGGAGGCGCTTTATTGCCGGGGCATGCTCTATCTCCAGCAGAAACTTTTTGTTGCCGCCGAGGATGATTTCGAGCGGATCGTCAATATCAACGAGCGTTCCATCAAAGGGCGTTTCGGCTATGCCATCCTTGAGAAATTGCGGGGAAACTACAACGAGAGCGAGCGGATCTTCAATTACCTCATTAATGAGATGCCCAAGGCGTGGTATCTTTATGAGGGACGCGCCGATCTCTATTTCATGATGGGCAAGAACGCTAGAGCCATGGCGGACATCAACAAGCTATTCGTGGAAAGCGAGCCGACCGCCACGCTCTATGTCCTGAGAGGCAAGGTCAAGATCGCCCAATACGAAAAGGAATCCGCCGCTCAGGACTTCCGGAAAGCGCTCGAGATGGGTTATGACCCGAAGGTCATCGAGGAACTGCTGAAGATGACGGAATAGGAAAAAGAATGCCACCCGCGACAGGGGATTATTATAACAGGCATAATAACCATGTCACGAGTGGCATTATTATGTGATCAAAACGGGCATCATAGCATCACTATAATGCCCGTTCTTTTATATCAATTCTCACGAATATAGTTTACGATCCAAGCGCCAACCTCTTTAGTGCCGTATTTCTCGCCACCCTCGACCTGGATCTCAGGCGTACGGACACAAGCGTCTAATGAGGCATCGACCGCCCGACGGATCAGGGCACCCTCCTCTTTCAGGTCGAAATACTCGAACAACATCGCTACCGAAAGGATCTGAGCCAACGGATTGGCGATGTTCAAGCCTTTCGCCTGTGGCCATGAACCGTGAATCGGCTCGAAGACCGGCGTGCTCTCACCCGTTGAAGCGGAAGGCAACAAGCCCATCGAACCACTGATGCACGAACCCTCATCGGTCAGGATATCACCGAAGGTATTCTCGGTTACCATCACGTCGAAGAAGGTCGGTTCCTGGATCATACGCATAGCGGCGTTATCCACATACATATAATCGGTCTTTACCTCCGGATAGCTCGGGGCCATCTCCTGGGCAATCTGACGCCAGAGACGGGATGAAGCCAAGACATTCGCCTTATCGACCACCGTCAGGTGCTTACGACGTTTCATGGCATACTCGAAACCAACCTTCAGGATACGCTCCACCTCAGGGCGGGTATACATGTTGGTATCGTAAGCCTTATCGTTATCCTGATATTTCTCGCCAAAATACATACCACCCGTCAACTCGCGGATGCAAAGGAAATCGGCACCCTCCACCAATTCCGCACGCAGGGGCGACTTATGCAACAGGCATTTGAAAGTCTGCACCGGACGGATATTCGCGAAAAGGCCCAGCTTCTTACGCATGGCGAGCAAGCCCTGCTCCGGACGAACCTTCGCTGTCGGGTCATTATCGAACTTGGGATCGCCCACGGCCGAGAACAACACCGCGTCGGCATTCTTGCAAGCCTCATAAGTAGCCTCGGGGAAAGGATCGCCTACCTTATCGATCGCATCGGCACCACATAGGGCATACTCATAATCGACCTTATGTCCAAACTTCTCGCAGACGGCGGTCATCACATCGACACCCTGCTTTGAGATCTCGGGGCCGATACCATCACCGGCCAAAACTGCTATCTTAAAATCCATAATCTTAAAATACTATACCTTATATTATTATCCAAAATTCTCTATCTTATTCAACATCTTCACGGTCGCCTTGATAGCCGCCTCCGTCTGGTCGGCATCCAGACCACGGGTCTTGAAGTCGATGCCCGCATAATTCCAGCTGATGACCGTCTGCACGAAAGCGTCCGTCCGTCCACCCGGCGGAATGGAAACCGAATAGTTGGTCAACATCGGGAATGGCCGTCCCAAATCGGAGTAGATCTTACGCAAGGCACGCACGAAAGCGTCATACTGACCATCACCCGAGGCCGACTGCTCGTAAGCCTCGCCATCGATCTCGATCTTGAGTGTCGCCACAGGCTTCAAGCCTTGCGCCAACGAGAGCGAATAATTGAGGATACGGATCTTCTGTTCCTCGATCATGTTATCATGATGCAAGACATCACTGATGATATATGGCAAATCCTCCGGCGTCACCATCTCCTTCTTATCACCCAACTCAATGATCCGTTCCGTCACCTTGCGCATCGATGCCTCATCGAGGTCAATGCCCAAAGCCTCCAGATTCTTGCGGATATTCGCCTTTCCGGAGGTCTTGCCCAACGCGTACTCACGGACCCGTCCAAAACGCTCAGGTAGCAAGGCGTTGCAATAAAGATTATTCTTGCTATCGCCATCGGCATGCACGCCGGCACATTGCGTAAAGACATGCTCACCAATGATCGGCTTATTGGGTGGAATATGAATACCGGAATAGGTCTCCACCAAACGGCTGGCCCGGTTAATTTTCTCCTCACGAAGAGCGGTCTCCTCTCCCAGTTGATCCTTGATCACCGCCAGGACACTGCTCAAGGGAGCGTTACCAGCCCGCTCGCCCAAACCGTTGACCGTCGTATGTATACCCCGGATACCAGCCAGGACTGCGGCAAAGACATTTCCAACCGCCAAGTCGTAATCATTATGCGCATGGAAATCAAAGCGCAGGCCCGGATAGCGCTCCAGCATCTTCCGGCAACAACGGAAAGTCCGCATCGGATTCAAGACGCCCAACGTATCGGGCAACATGAAATGGCTGACCGGCTCATCCTTCAAGGCATCCATAAACTGGAAGACATACTCCGGAGAGTCTTGTATGCCATTCGACCAATCCTCCAGATAAAGATTTACCTTCATCTGGCGGGCAGTCGCCTGACGGATCACCGCCTTGATATCCTCGATATGGGCCTCGGGAGTCTTACGCAACTGCTCCGTCACATGCTTATAAGAGCCTTTGCACAATAGATTGATAACCCGGCATCCCGCCGACTCGATCCAGTTAATGGACACCTCGCCATCCACAAAGCCCAGCACCTCCAGCTTATCCAGATAGCCGGACCGCTCAGCCCAACGGGCCACTCGCTTTACCGCCTCAAATTCTCCCTCCGAGACACGCGCCGAGGCAATCTCCAAACGGTCCACCTTCAGCTCACTCAACAGGACCTGGGCGATGCTCAATTTCTCGTGGGCCGCAAACGAGACACCCGAGGTTTGCTCGCCATCCCGAAGGGTCGTATCCATTATCTCTATCATAAGTCTCTCTATTTTTCATACGCCGACGATGTGAAGATAACCTTCCTCCACATCATCCGCGTCCTGTAATATTTTTCTTTTCAAATAATTCCACCTTATCCCGGTTCTCCACCAAGAAATCGACATCATCCAGACCGTTCATCAGGCAATGCTTCTTATAGGCGTTGATCTCGAATTTCTCGCTCCGTTCCGTTGCCTTATTCGTGATGGTCTGCTCCGGCAGGTTCACCTCCACTTCTGTCTTCGGATTGGCAAAGATCGAATCAAACAACTCCTTCAGGAAATCCTCGCTTACCACGACTGGCAAGACGAAATTATTCAGTTCATTGTTCTTATGAATATCAGCAAAGAAACTGCTTACGACCACCCGGAAACCATAACCGGCAATCGCCCAGGCGGCGTGCTCGCGGCTTGATCCTGAGCCAAAGTTCTTGCCCGCTACCAGGATCTGTCCTGAATAGGTCGGATCGTTGAGCACGAACTCCTTATTCAGGGAGCCATCCGGATGGTAACGCCAATCACGGAACAGGTTATCACCAAAAAACTTCTCCTCGCGGGTCGTCGCCTTCAGGAAACGAGCCGGGATGATCTGGTCCGTGTCCACATTCTCGAGAGGCAACGGCACGCAGGTACTTGTTATAATATTGAATTTCTGTTTCATTGTCTTGTCTATTAAATCAGTTCACGAGGATCGGTAATCACACCAGTCACGGCAGCGGCTGTCAATGGGCTGGCCAACAGCGTACGTGAGCCAGGTCCCTGGCGGCCCTCAAAGTTACGGTTGCTGGTAGACACCGCATATTTACCAGCCGGGATCTTATCGTCGTTCATCGCCAGGCAAGCCGAGCAACCCGGTTGGCGAATCTCGAAGCCGGCCTCTTCCAGGATCTTATCCAAACCCTCCTCACGGATCTGGGCATCAACCATCCAAGAACCGGGAACCAGCCAAGCGATCACATGATCGGCTTTCCGACGACCCTTAGCGATTGAGGCAAAAGCCCGGAAATCCTCGATACGACCATTCGTACAAGCACCCAGGAAAACATAGTCGATCGGTTTACCCAGCAACGACTCGCCTGCCTCGAAGCCCATATAGGCCATTGACTTCTCGAACGAACCCTTCTCAACCTCACTCATACCCTCTGTTGTCGGGATACGATTCGTAATGCCCATGCCCATGCCGGGATTCGTACCGTAGGTGATCATTGGCTCAATATCAGCAGCGTCGAAACGCACCTCTTTATCGAACACAGCGTTGTCGTCACTCTTCAAGGTCTTCCAATAAGCGACAGCCTGATCCCAAGCCTCGCCCTTCGGAGCATACTCACGCCCCTTGATATATTCGAAGGTTACCTCATCCGGAGCGATCATACCTCCACGGGCACCCATCTCAATACTTAAGTTACAGAGTGTCAAACGGCCTTCCATCGTCAAGCCGCGGATCGCCGATCCGGCATACTCGACGAAATAGCCAGTCGCTCCACTCGTGGTCATCTTGGACATCATATAAAGAGCGACATCCTTGGCGGTTACGCCTTTACCCAGCTCACCATCGATCGTGATCCGCATCGTCTTTGGACGAGTCTGCAAAATACACTGCGAAGCCATCACCATCTCAACCTCGCTTGTACCGATACCGAAAGCTACGGCACCTACAGCACCATGTGTTGATGTATGCGAATCGCCACAAACGATCGTCATGCCCGGCAAGGTCAAGCCCCGCTCCGGACCAACCACGTGAATGATACCATTCCGCTTATCCATCATGCCAAAATGTGTCAAGCCAAAATCAGCCGCGTTCTTGGCCAAGGTATCCACCTGAGTACGTGAGACGGGATCCTCGATCGGCTTGTCCTGATCGTGTGTCGGCGTGTTGTGGTCCGGCATACAGAAAATATGATCCGGACGGAAACACTTCAAGCCTCTTTCCCGCATACCGGCAAAAGCCTGCGGACTGGTCACCTCATGACAATAGAGGCGATCGATATACAGTTGAGTGGGACCCTCCTCGACCTGCTGCACGACGTGCGCGTCCCAAATCTTATCAAATAATGTATTCATGGTTCTTATTTTCTGAATTTATTGATACAATCGATATAAGCCTCGACCGAAGCGGCGATAATATCCGTATTGGCACCGAAGCCGTAATACATCTGGCCATCGTACTCGACCTGCATGTGTACCTTACCCACATCATCACTTCCCTTACTGATCGCCTGGATCGTGAACTCCTTAAGAGTCATGTGACGGTCAATAATCTTCTTCAGTGCCTTGATCGCCGCATCAACCGGACCATTACCACTGGCTGCCGCCTCAAACTTCTCTCCTGAGATATTCAGGCCCAGACTTGCCACTGAACGGACACCGACACCACTGGTCACTTGCAAATACTCCAGCTTGATGTGGTGATTTTGAGTACGGTCCGCACCGGCCAAAAGCAGGATATCATCATCCGTAATATCTTTCTTCTTATCCGCCAGCTTCAGGAAATCCTCATAAACCTTATCCAGCTTCTCTTGAGCCAATTCGATGCCCAAGACGTGCAGGCGATGTTTCAACGCCGCCCGTCCGCTACGGGCAGTCAGGACAATAGCGTTGTCGTCGATACCGACATCCTTCGGATCAATGATCTCGTAGGTCTGGACATTCTTAAGCACGCCATCCTGGTGGATACCCGACGAGTGAGCGAAAGCGTTGCGTCCGACGATCGCCTTGTTGGGCTGTACCGGCATGTTCATCAGGCTTGACACCATCCGGCTGGTACCGTAAATCTTGGTCGTATTGATATTGGTGATGATCTCACGCTCCTTATGGCTCTTGAAGATCATCGCGATCTCCTCGAGTGAGGTATTACCGGCACGCTCACCGATACCATTGATGGTCACCTCCACCTGACGTGCGCCATTCAATACGCCCTGCACCGTGTTTGCTGTCGCCATTCCCAAATCGTTATGGCAATGGGTCGAGATAATCGCTTTTTCGATGCCATCCACATGTTCCATCAGATATTTGATCTTGGCTCCATACTCATCGGGCAAGCAATAACCTGTCGTATCTGGAATGTTCACTACTGTCGCTCCTGCCTTGATCACAGCCTCGACAACTCTTGCCAAGTATTCATTTTCCGTACGCCCGGCATCCTCGCAATAAAACTCAACATCCTCAACATACTTTTTGGCATATTTCGTAGCGGCGATCGCCCGCTCGAGGATCTCCTCACGATTGGAGTTGAACTTATATTTGATATGCGGATCGGAAGTACCGATACCGGTATGTATACGTCCACGCTTAGCGAACTTCAAGGCCTCGGCTGCCACGTCGATATCACGCTCGACCGCCCGTGTCAAAGCGCAAATCGTCGGCCAAGTAACCGCTTTCGAGATTTCAACCACACTATTGAAATCGCCCGGGCTCGAAACGGGGAAACCCGCCTCAATCACGTCGACGCCCAACTGCTCGAGCGCCCTAGCAACCTGTATCTTCTCTACCGTATTCAACTGACAACCTGGCACCTGCTCACCATCTCTCAGCGTGGTGTCAAAAATAAATAATCTGTCTGACATACCTTAAATGCTAATATATTTTATGACTTATTCTCATTAAAAAAAGCCTCTCATGCTCCGGGAAGCAAGAGAGGCCAAACCAATATCTCCAAAAACAAATATCGCGTGCGCACCTTACTTCCCGCTCCGTTCCCAGAGTAGAATAATGGACAAAGAACCCAATAGGTGTAGCAACGCTGTATTCATAATCCCTTTACTTTTTTAACGCCGCGAATATACGTTCTTTTTCCTAGTCCGCAAATATAATCCGAAATAAATTTCAATAAATTTCTATCAAAACGTAAGAATCCTGGAAATGTCGCCTATAAATCCTAAGGCAACGAATCGGTCAAGGAACTAAAAACATCCAAATCACCCGCAATGTAACCGGAACGGATATCGGCACCCGACAAGATCGAATGAAACAGGAAATCTGTCCGATAATGTCTTGCGCAGTTTTCCCGAAGGGCGGCTACCCTTTCAGGGTATTTCCGGGCATAACACTCGGATGTCCAGACAAAACAGGCCGGATAGCGTAGGGTCGGATGCTCTACGCCATGAAGATAAAGACCATCCTCACCTAAGGATTCCCCGTGGTCGGACAGATAAATCAAGACGGCCATCCTATCACGGAGCCGATCGATCAGGGAAGCCCAAATCGAATCGGAATAGAGAATCGTATTATCATAGGAATTCACCAGCTCCTCATCCGTACAAGAGGAGACCACCTTAGAACGGATTACCGGAGTGTAACGACGAAACTCATCCGTATAATGCGACTCATACCACCAATGTGAACCGATCGTATGAAGCAAAATCAACTGACGGGGCTCATTCCTCTCCAACTCCTCGTCATACAATGGAAGCAGATCGCCATCCAGCCACTTATCAAAAACATACAACGACTTCCCTCTATTGGCGTAAACCAGCGTATCGCACTCATTCATAAAATAGGCATAACTTTCGACAGCCCCTTGGTTAGCGAGCCAAGCCGTACGATATCCGGCTTGCTTAAATAGGGAAATAAAAGAGGGCTCCGTATAAGCTCTCTCGGGATGAACACTATCCGCCCGTGTCAACATCAAGGGGATACTGGTATGGGTAAAACATTCCTCCGTATAGATATGAGGAAAGGAGACCACCAGCGAGTCTTGCATGAGGTGAGGCGTCGTCTCACGTCCATAGCCATTAATCTGGAGATGATCGGCCCTAAGAGATTCGCCGATCACGAGTACTACTGTCATGGAGTCACTTACGCATATCGGCTGATCGGCGAATGTTGTCCGTTTCTCACTGATAGCGGCTCTCTCAGACAAATACCTTTTCACGTTATAATAGAGGGAATAGGGCATACGTCCGGATACCGGCCTCGCCAGCTTCGGCACAAACAGGTTAAACAAAGCGACGACAAACAGACCACCCAAAAGATTCGGCCACAATGAAGGCATAATTATATACCTGAAACGTATGATTATTGAAACAATACTTATCCCCAGCGCTGCCAGCATCACCACGATCAAAGGCAAGTCCACAAGAGTCAAACCTGTCTGCACGTCGTTGACCAGACACAGCTCTATAATCATCGGTGTCAACGTAATGTTCGCCGTATAACGGAAATAGGTCAATACCGCACAACTCAACGTCATTGGTGTAAACAGCAAAGCGAACACCCATCGGTTCAGGGCCAACAACAACATTAACCCATAAGTGGCGGCCACGACCACACCCCACTGCGCCAATAGGATAAAAAAATCCTTTACACCCGAAGCGGGCGATCCGTAAAACTCCGAAAAGGTAAAAGCCAATCCATAAAACAGGGTGAGAGCGGTAACAAACAGGTGAAACCGCCAATTCTTAGCATACTCCATAAAAACATCTCTTTCTCAAACGCGAAGATAGGGTATAAGTTGTTACTGACATAAAAGTCAAGAAGAAAGAGCCACGCTCCCCCACTTCTGTCAGGGATCGCGGCTCTTTTTCTAATAAATCACGAATCATAAGCTAATCTTGTAGCTCTTTCCTTCAATATATATAATGTAGGCGCCTTTAGTTGCGGGATTCCAGGAAAGGATGCCACCATTACCGATGCCACCATAAACCATACGGCCGGAGAAATCAAATATCTGATAAGGGATACCGGCCGGCAAGTTATGAATCTCGATCCGGTCGCCATTCGTTACGACCTGGATAAACTTTTTTCCATCGGTAATCTTCTCGTTCGCCGTAGCGGGCTGTCCGTAAAGCACGGAGAAAATGCCCATGCGATCGGTCTCGAAAGTCACGGTCCGGCTCTCCGGATCGTATTCCGGAATGATCGTGCTGACCTCTCCTTGCGAATAGCACAAGATATAATATTGTCCACCAGCGGCCCGTAAATTAGAGGACTTGATAAAGAAGGTCAGACGGACCTTTCCTGACGGGATCTGATATAATGTCTCCACGTTTCCTTTGCTATCAAGACGGGAAATCAATTCTTCCAACGAACCGATCAACTCACTTCCCTTTGTCGTTTCCCGATCGATAGCATCACGCATCTCTCCCGGCAAATCGTTTTCATCAACAGGTTTAGCATCGATCTCGAGATCCGGATCACCACCAAGGATAACGATCAAGGAATCAAGATTACCAATTCCTGGAGCCGGAGAAACTCCGTCATCAGGGGTAAACAGAGTTGTGTCCGGAGGCGTAATGTTGCTTTTCTCTGGAATGAATTCCGCCTCCACATGAGCGTTGGTCGAAGGCATATTAAAGGTGAAGACATTCTTATCGGCAGTTGCCTGCAACTGATAATAACGGTTATAGCAAAGCTGGTCCGCATAAAGCTTATAACCCGTCGCGGGTGTAGCGGTGATCGTGACCAGCTCGCCTTTTGCCGCCTGACTCTTATCGCTTTTAAGCGTACCGTTCAGGCAGCTTCCGACAGTCACGTTATACTTTTGACCGGCCAATGCCCTTAACACAAAGGTATTGTTTTCCAAAGCCAGCCTGTATTCCCTCGACAAGTCGTTAGCCAAGACAATCCTCCTCAGGTCCGCTTCGGTTAGTTTATAGCCCTTTCCGCCTTTGAAAGCGACCCAGCCATCCTCCGCATCCGGGCAAACCAAATCGAGCTGATTATTGCTGAACATCTCATAGATGGTAACGCAACCTTTCCCGGTTCCTTTCCCGAGATAAATATCATCCTGGAAATTGCTGCCATCAATGGTCAGGCTTCCGTATACCAGCGCGGCGTTATCGATATTATAATTCCTAAGCGGATTCGCTACCATCAGGCCCTTGCCCAAGTTCATCTCCCCATAATTCACGAAAGGAACGGCCACGTTGTTGGTTAACGATCCTCCATTATAATTCAATACGCCGTAATTATAGATTAAAGGATAAACCGTATTCCCCACGATACAGTTGTTGCTAGCAATATTCATCTCAGCCCCATTAAAATGACAGGTCGCGCTGGAACCTATATAGATAAGCCCATTACCCGTATTATTGTGGAATGAGGTAAATTCCGCGTTGCAGGTGCCAAGCACCGTAAGCAATGCCCAATTCTCAATATTGCTGTGCGCGCCGGTCATCGTCACCCAGCTCAAGTTGAGGGTCGACTGGTTACTGACATGGAAGAAGGAACAATAATGGCTTGCTCCAGCAACCGTGCCATTCAAGGTCGCCTTCTCGATCGTAAGGCTGGCGGCACCCTCCAAACTAAAGAAACGGATATTGCCTGTCGCGCCATTATTGAAAGTTAAGTTCTCGCCAGTCAATTTGATATGTTTGTTCTTGATTACAATTGTTTGGGTGACTGGAATGGCCTTGACAATATTCAAAACCGTTGGAGCGGTAGCCGTACCGGCTGGTGCCTTATCGATAGCGTCGATCAATTCCTGAAGGGTCGAAATACCGTTCACACCCTCTTCTGCTAACACGAAGGTATTGTCTTTCTTCTCCAAACGATATCCTTCGGGTAACTTAAAGTGCTCAAGGTCACTCTCCGTCAACTGATAACCATTGGCTCGTACCAGGACATCACCCGGTTGCACCTTCTCGTCGAAAGTCAATGTCACATTGTAAGTCAAGGGGCGATTCATGTTGAGGACACCTCCCTTGTGGAACATCATACTCTCGGAGAAAATATTTTTATTGGTAGCCGCACTTCCATAATTGACAACTCCGGCGATACTGATATTACTGTCCATATGATGCGAGATTTCACCACCGTAAAAATCCAACTGACCGGCTACATAGACTCCACCGTACCAATATTCTCCCTGGATCGGGTTGTTGCCAAAAATCATTCCACCATCCATCACGAGTATGGCCTCTTTATCAACATAGACGCAACCGCCCAAAAGACAAAGATTGTCGCTGATGAAGCAACCATCGTGCACGTAGGTTGTTCCCTTTTGCAGGATCAATGCGTTCAGGTAATCCCAATGCCCAAAGGCGTTGGTCATCCGGACACCGTTGTTCAAATGAGAAACTCCACCCTTTTGGTGAATAAAGGTACAAGTTTCCTCTGCCGGAGTAGTCAGTTTCTCACCCCTATTACCATCCAAGGTAATATCCTCCAGCGTGAGGCTTCCGGACTCTACCACAAACATCTTCAACCATTTCGTTTCCGAAAAATCGGCCGTGATCTTCCCGCCGGTTATCTTCACATGCTTATCCTTGATCGTAACCGTCTTTGAAAGCGAGATACCCTCCTCAGGAACCGTGATAAGGGTTGGTGATTGAGCCGTACCGGTTGCCTGATCAATCAAGGCCTGAAGATCAAATTGCACGATAATGATACCACTACCTCCACTCTTGATACGGATTTGATTTCCAGACAACTCTGTCACGATATTGGTTCCTCTAAAAACCAAATGCTCCCGGTCCGATTCCGTCAACTGATAATTCGAACCGCCTTGCGCCACGGTTTCTCCATTCTTAAAGCCGGAATTGATCAACAACGGATTGCCCTTAGACAAAGAAAGATTCGTATGTAATGGAGAGACGATCTCCAAAGGCGTATCGCCGCACAAGATATTCTTTACGTTAAAGGATTGGGAGGCATTTTGATTAATAATCATCTTACCCCTATTTGAGACCGTACCGTCAATATTACCACTCATCAATGTCAAGGTCCCTGTATTCAAGCAACAATAGGGAATAACATCAAATTTGACTTCAAGACTTTTGTACTCACCAAATTTGCCACCTTTCATTCGCATGGTCCCGGCATTCTCAATAATACTCATTAAGGCTTTTGAGTGCGTGACATTTGTGATATTCGATCCATTCAGGCAAAAGGTCGCCCCTTCACGGACAACGATCTCCGGTGCGTTCGAGACCTCATTCGCACCATCAATATCGCTCTCCAATGTCAAGTTCGTTCCATATTCCAGCACAAAGATACTTTCACTAAAACCCTTATCCCGGATAAAAGAGTTTCCATGAATTCGTATGGGTGTCGTATTCCGTACCACCACGACGGTATCCACCAAAAGATCTTTCTCAATAAAGATATCCATTATTTCCTCACCAGCCCTCAATGGTGAGGAAAGTACGTCCAGCAACTCTTCCTGAGTCGATATGCGAACAGGTTCTTTTCCCTGGCCTTGGGCCAATGCCATCACATGGCTACTCAAAAAGCAAAGCCCGATCAACAGAATACGGGTAAATAAATTTGTTCTTTTCATATTAGAATAAATTTAAGCGTTAGAAATTAGCCTAATCAAAGAGCAATCTTAAAGACCTCATCACCTATCTTAACAATATAATAACCATTGGGTAAGGAAATTCGTGTTTCACCCACAGAAAATGGTATGGATTGAAATGAACGTCCCATAAATGTTGAGATAAAAGCTTCTCCAGACTTATCCGAACGAATAAACAAGCTCCCTGAATTGCCCCAAACAGATGTGGTGACATCTTCAACAACCTCATTAATCGTAGATAGATGATCCGTCCTGAATCGTACATAATACCATCCCATTTGTGTTTCAATATTTCCAACTTTACGTAATGGTACTAATGTGATTTCATAATCTGTATCAGGATTTAACCCTGAAAATTCGTGATTAAAACTATCGCTATCTTTTGTGATCTGATCCACCATAGTGCCACTTGATACCTCTCTAATCTCAAGCCTATATCCAGTAGCTCCATAAACAGGATCCCAAGTTACAATAGCCTCTTGAGCATTGACATTACTAATTATAGGATTATGGACAAAACTTTCCTGATTAGCCTGTATTTGTTGGGAAACATCAATATTATGACCACTCATACACCAATACCAAAAATAAAAGGTCTGTAAAATGACCGCTTCATACTTTTCGCCCGAAACAAACTCTATATTGTGCAAAATATCCTCAGACATAACAATACCATCACCCAAGCAATAACCAAAATAGTTGCCTTGCGGGTCATCCAACTTCCGGTTTACATCTACAGGTATCCAACCATATTTTTCCAGATAGAAATCAGCCCAAACATGATATGTTCCATCAGGACGCACAGTAACGATATGCTTTGCGGGAATTTTCTTTGCTCTTAAAAGATTAACGAAAATAGAAGCTAAATTTCCACAATCGCCACCTCCATCCGATAATATTTTAGCGATCGGATGTATACCCGTATTCGGATTCAAATACTTAAAATGTGTCGCTACATATTCATAACATAAACGAGCATACGCTATGATATCACCATTCGATTCTTGCCAAAGTTGATCTGAAATATTTCTAATCCCAATATTATTCGTATCAATATACTCATTCTTATTAATCGTATATTTCTTATAGATTTCCGACTCCGTATCATAAGGATACAGTGTCGTAAACTGATCCATATCGATGTACATAGGATAAAGCGTTACGGAAAAATCCATAGATAGCCTATACTCCTCCTCTCGACCAGGAAGATCCGATTCACATAAGTCCCTCAAATATTTATTAGGAGTACCATCAATATCAATTATTTCACCACTTGATATTCTCATACCTGAAATATCTTGATAAATGTTATTGACCGGTGCAGGTAAAATCAAACTGAACCGAGTTAAATCACAATCTCGATTTTTCAGGATTAAACTGTTGTTGACCTGATAACGACTTTGCGCATCAATCGTTCCTATTCCCAAAAACGCAAAATAGGCAACTAAAATCATTAAATATCGCATTCTCATAAATTAAATTTTATATTATTCGCAAATCCAATAGGGAGTGCCGCATCTTCTTACTTCAAGAAAACAGACTCAATCATTTATAAATCACATATCAGAAGCTAACCTTATAATTCTTTCCTCCCACAGATATAATATAGGCGCCTGAGGAGATAGGGATAACGGTCTCTCCCTCCGGTAAATTCAACGCCTTATGGATACGACCATCAAATCCAACAATATAAGCCTTATCCGCCACTGGGGTCTGGATATGGAGAGTGCCATTAGCGGACCATACTTTCACGCTAGAGGTGTTGACAGACTCAATATCAACCGGGCTTTCCTCCTCGATGCCTGTCACGGTAATCACAACATTGTCCTGTATATCTGTTATCGTATAACGACCGGTCGCGTCAGGCCGCAATATCGTGCCATTGGCTTTTACGACCATGTTCTCTGAGGTATAACCCTTTTGGATATCAATATAAAAAGAGAAACTCTCTCCTTCGGAAACGAGTGTCGAGCCTTCCTTTATGATCGTCGCACCCTCAACGGAAGGCAAGGTTACGGTATAGGTAACGTGGTCACCAATAGAGGCTAAACCATTCTTGTCGAAAGCATATAATTTATCTGACGCACCATTCAGGATTTGCCACTCATATCGGTCAGCCAGAGAATAGACAACCACCAAACGCTCAGACGGCTTAAGTTCTGATCGCAAAATAACATTCCAAAACATCAATGGGTTATTATTTCCTTTCCACCATCCATAATTTGTCTCGAGATTGATTCTCATATTATTCTCCAACATGGGTTCGCCCAATTCTCCGGTCGCCGAGTCGTAAATCGCCACACTGATATCAAATTCGCCCGCCATGCTGCCAGAATTATACAAATACATTCCTAAATCGAATGGCGAGCCTACAGGTAATGGCAACTGGCTACTTTCCGGCTCCGCACCAAAACGTAACTCATAAATCGGCGACTCACCCTCATTCTTTTTAGCCCCGATCATCATCCAATGCCCATAATAAAATTTTCCGCTCTCCTCATTTCCCAAAGCAGACAAAAGGAAATAACCATTACAGTAACCACTCCATCCCCAATTTATGCTGAAATAATGGTTGGAATCATAACCGTCGCAAACAAATATATGACCAAGATTATTATCAGTAACCCCTCTATAAACCACTGGCCTTCCAGCATTAAGCTCATTAATCAAGAATTTTTCCCACTCATCGGCCGAATAGAAATCCCTGCGGATCGCCCGTGTGGTCAAGCTATAATCAAAAACGCCCTGCAATGCGTAAACAATATCTGTCAGTTCAGAGATACTTGCGTTTCTTGAGTATGACATATTAATATTAGCCCCAATATGCCACATTAATTTGGCGATCTCGGGAGCGTCATTACCCGTTACGGTCAAAGGCATACTGTTCCAGTTATAACCACTTGAATAATTCAGGGGCTCACATCTCCATTCGGGATGTTTAGAGGCCAAGGGATGAACGGATACTCCTTTTTGGGTACCCAATGGCCATTGATGATATCGCATAATAATCGCGGTCGCTGTTGCGCCACAACCTGTCAAGGCACGTTGCCCGTTAATCGTGGGGCACATCGCGTTATATGGACTTGCCTGATCCCATTTAGCCGTCTCGAGCGACACACCACCACCGCTCCGCAAGGCTGTCCCGCCCAGATAACGGTTCCACTCGGCAGTGACATCGGCTGAAGGCTCGATATTCTGCTCCTCTGCCCAGGTGATCTGGTCTTGATAATATTCCAGATGGGCACTCAGGTTTTCCGGCAGGTTCTCCGGATTGAACTGTCCCTCAATAGAATAACCCAAAATGGGATGCACACGATCGTCGCCCGCTACGATGGCGAAGCCATTATTTCCCGAGAAATTAAAAACAAAATAATCGACGATGCCCGTCATCGCGCCACTTCGCAAGGTTGTACCGGATTGCCCAGGGACCGCCATATAGACTAACGACAAGTCACCGGAGGAACGAAGGGCACTACTCCCTTTCGCTACACTCTCCGCCACCTTACGGGCCGTGGAAAGATCGATTCGTTCAGCCCAGGCAGATAAGATTGACAGGCAAAGGAAATACAATATCCAAAAATGCTTTTCCCTCCTCATGGTTTCCAATAAATTATTAGGTTTAACATTAACAATAGTCAATCGAACGAATATATGGAGAAATTATTTATCGTGCAATCAAGGCTATTCTCGATTCCGTATATAATAGCGAAAACACGGATAAGCGGTCTAAAATAACGGTTAAACGTCAAAGATTGTTTGTCCCGATACGTACGTTCGTATCGCCTTACACGTACGTATGTGATCACCGATACATACGCTCGTGAAGCCCGACACGTACGCTCGTGTCAGTGTCGTCCTTTGGCGGTCGGGAAAGAGAGGACATACCAGGTGACGCCAATGGCGACCACCAGGATCAGCAGGTCGATCGCCCAATGGGCATCCAGGAAAAGGAAGGTGGAAATGGCGGATCCCCACATGACCACCACGGTCACGATCTTGCCATGCAAAGGGATGGCTTTTTCCTCCAGGAAACCACGCATATATCCCCCGAAATAGGGATTGCGCATGACACGGGCATACAAGCGGTTGGAGCCCCGCAAATAGAACCAGCAGGTCAATAGCCAGAAAGGGGTCGTTGGGAGCAATGGGAGGAAAAGCCCCAACGCGCCCAACAACAGGAACATCGTTCCCAGAATTACGTAAACCGGCTGGCGGAGTGGCCTCATCAGTCGATCGTATAAGTGTCAATCTGCTTGAAGCCGTTCAGGAAGCTGGCGATGTCCATCCGTTTCTTGCCTGCCAGCTGGACTGAGCGCAGGCGCAGGAAACCGTCGGGGACAGCCACGTCCAGATAGGAGCGCTTGTCCGTACGCAACGTACCGACCGCCAACTGGTGCTGTCCCTCAATCTTCTCGGTCTCAAACAGTTTCAATACCAGTCGATGACCATCCGACTGGCTAACCAGTTCCGCCCAAGCTGCCGGATAGGGCGCCAGACCACGGATAAAGTCGTAGATCCGCTTAACCGGCTGATGCCAGTCGATCCGGCAGGTCTCCTTGAAGATCTTCGGGGCGGGACGCAAGAAGGCGACGTCCTCGTAAAGGGTCTCCTGGGCGACCGACTCTACCTCGCCGGAGAGGATCAGGTCGACAGTCTCGGTCACCAACCCCGCGCCAAGGTGCATCAGGGCGTCGTGGATCACCTCCGCGTTGTCGGTGTCGGCGATCGGATAACGTTTCTGCCGGATAATACGTCCGGTGTCGATCTCGTGTGTCAGGAAAAAGGAGGTGACACCGGTTTCCGTATCACCATTAATGATGGCCCAGTTGATCGGTGCGGCACCCCGATATTGCGGTAACAGGGAGGCATGCAAATTGAAGGTGCCGAAACGGGGCATATTCCAGACCACCTCAGGCAGCATCCTGAAAGCCACGACGATCTGGAGATCGGCCTGATAGGAGCGTAACTCCTCGAGGAAAGCCTCGTCTTTCAGCTTGACCGGTTGCAGGACGGGCAGGCCGACCGACAAGGCATATTGCTTCACGGCACTTGCCTGGAGGACACTCCCGTGACGGCCCATTGGCTTATCGGGCATCGTGACGACAGCGACTACTTGATAACCACCTTCCACCAACGCCCGCAGGCTCTCGACCGCAAAATCGGGCGTTCCCATATAAATAATGCGTAAATCTTTCTTTTCCATTCTATTCTTGATTAGGGGTTAATCGCCCGAGAAATTGTCGACAAGGACTTCCCGGTACGAATTGAATATTTTTGATTTCGACATGAAACCGACGTAATGCCCATTCTCGTCGATCACAGGCAGGTTCCACGCTTTCGTATCGTCGAACACACGCATGATCGCGTCCATCGGCGAATTCAGCTGGATCTTGGCAGGTGCCGAGACCATGAATTTCGAGACATGGAAGCGATCGTAAAGTTCCGGCCGGAACATGATATTACGGATATTGTCCAACAAGACAATGCCCAAAAGGACACCTTTGTCGTCCACGACCGGAAAGACATTGCGGCTACTGCGGGAGATCACCTTGACCATATCGCCCAACGACATATCAGGCGATACCACCTGAAAATCCTTCTCGACCATATTGTCGGCCCGCAACAGGGTCAGGACGGCCTTGTCCTTATGGTGTGTCAGCAACTCGCCCTTCTGAGCCAGACGCATCGAATAGATGCTGTGAGGCTCGAACATGAGGATCGTGATGTAGGAACTGATCGAGACAATCATCAAGGGCAGGAAAAGATCGTAACCACCAGTCAGCTCAGCGATCAGGAAGACTCCCGTAAGTGGCGCATGCATCACGCCCGACATGACACCTGCCATACCCAACAGGGCGAAATTCTTCTCCGAGAGATACATCGTAAAGGGGAAATAGTTGGAGGTATGGGCAAAGATAAAGCCCGCGATACAACCCAAATAAAGGCTGGGCGCGAAGATACCACCACAACCACCACCCGCATTGGTGGCGCTCGAGGCAAAGACCTTGGTCAGCAAGATCAGCGACAGGAAGATCAAGACCCCGAAATAAGTATCGTTGAGGTCATAAAAAAGACTCTTGTCCATGATGTGCGAGAACTGGCCGTTCAGGAGCGAGGTGATCGTATCATAACCCTCGCCATACAACGGCGGGAAGAGGAAGATCAAGACACTCAGCGTCACGCCACCTAACAGGAATTTCTTCCAATAAACACCGAGATTGCGGTACATCCCCTCCACCCGGTTCATGACCCGCGTGACGTAAAGGGAGACCAAGCCGCAGAAAATACCCAGCAGCAACACATAGGGGATACGCCCGATCTCGAACGACTCGGTCTGCGAGAAATGGAACATCGCCTCTGTCCCCGTGAAGATATAGGACATCGTGGCCGCCGTCACCGACGAGATGAGCAGGGGCAAGACCGAGGTCATCGTCAGGTCGAGCATCAACACCTCGATCACGAAGACCAAACCGGCGATCGGCGCCTTAAAGATCCCGGCCACGGCGCCCGCGGCACCACAACCGACCAGCAACATCAATGTCTTCTGCTCCATCCGAAACAGCCGTCCGAGGTTCGAGCCAATGGCGGCCCCGGTCAACACGATCGGCGCCTCCGCTCCGACCGACCCGCCAAAGCCGATCGTCACGGAGCTGGCCACGATAGAGGTCCACATATTGTGGGGTTTGATACGACTCTTGCGTTGGGATATGGCATAAAGGATCTTCGTCACACCATGACTGATATCGTCCCTCACGATATACTTGACAAACAGGCCAGCCAGCAGGATACCCATCACCGGATAGAGCAAATAGAGATAATTGGCCCCATCCACATTGAAATCACCCGTCAGGAGATGCTGGATGAAATGAATCAAATGCTTCAAGATAATCGCCGAGGCCGCCGTGCAAACCCCGACCAGGAAACTGACGATCAAGATAAAATGACGCTCCTTAATATGTTTCTCCCGCCAAAGCAGAAACCGGTAAAACCAACCTTCTATAATCATAACACTTTACTATATTCCTTTTCCGGTAACCACTGTTATTACCGTATATATCAATATTTTCAAATCCATCGCCAACGACATGTTCTCATAATAGAGCATATCGTACTCCAGACGCTCGATCATCTGGTCCACATTGCCCGCATAACCGTATTTCACCATTCCCAACGAGGTAATCCCGGGACGGACGTTGTGCAACAGATAATAATACGGGACCCGCTTCACGATCTGGTCAATAAAATACTTCCGCTCGGGGCGAGGCCCTACCAGCGACATGTCGCCCTTCAGCACGTTCCAAAACTGAGGCAACTCATCCAACCGGTACTTACGCAAGATATGGCCGAAAGGAGTAATCCGCTCGTCATCGACCTTTGACAAGAGAGGACCCGCCTTCTCAGCGTCCAGACGCATGGTCCGGAACTTATAGATCATGAAAGGACGCCCCAGATAACCTATACGCTCCTGCTTGAACAGGACCGGCCCCTCGGAATCCCGCTTCACACGCCAGGCGATATAGACAAAAAGCGGAGAGAGCAACAACAACGCCAAGACGGAAACGACCTTGTCGAACACCAACTTGATGTTCTTCTCCGCATCCGAAAAATTATTGGCAGTCATATCGACCAACGGGATACCCTGAATCGCGTTGATCTTCACCTTCGGATAATACGATTGGCGATTGATCAGGATCTTCACGGGCAACTTATAACGATAAAGGGAATAGATGATCTCCTTACCCGCCTCACGGGACGCAACGTCCAAAGCGACTACGATCTCATCCACCTTATGTTCCAAAATTAAGGACGAAACCGACCCTAGAGAGCCCAAACAAGGCTGGGCCAGATGTTCCGTCTCCTCATCCGTCCCGACAAAACCGACAACCCGATACCCCTTGGCCGTCAGGTCATCACCCACCAGGACCGCCTCGCGCCCCGATCCGATAACCAACACGTTCAAGGCCAGCAAACCCCGCCTCGTCAGCCGCAGGCTGCTCTGCGTAATAAAGAGCCGCGGCAGGTATATCCCCACGAACTGCAAGCCCAGCAATGAGAAAAAGATCACATAATAGACATTGTAGGACTTGGGCAGGTCGTTCAATACAAAGACAAAAAAAAGCAGGATCACGCCTATACCCACGGAGATCAACGTCGTGAACAACTCAGCCAGACGCGACTTGCCATATGGACTGTTATAATAACCCGACAACCAGAACAGGGCCAGCCAGAAGAATGGGATCAGCAGCTGTCCCTGCCAGACAGCGTCGTAACGAACATAAGAAGCAAAGGTATCAAAGCCCTCATAGCGCGCGATCTCCTCATAACGAATGAGGTTAAAAAGACCCCAGACCACCGCCGAAGCGACAAAGTCCGTCACGGCATATTTCAAGGCTTGGATACTTTTCCTCATGCTCAGCGAATTACCTGTACCAGGCCGCCATCGCCCAACTTAATGATGCTGGAAGGCTTAGCTTTCGTCTGGTCATCCTGGCGATATTCTACAATATAATCGACGCCCTTCTTGACCTCCTCCGAGATTTCAGAGAATGAGGCGGGCGAAGGCTCGCCACTGATATTGGCGGAAGTCGAGACCACCGGCTTGCGGAAACGCTCACAAAGCTGACGCGAGAACGCCTCCCGAGTGATCCGGATCCCGACGCTACCATCCTCACCCACCAGCGAGGGCGCCAGGTTCTTGGCGTTCGAATAGATAATGGTCAAGGGCTTATCGGCAACCTCTATCAGGTCCCAAGCGATATCCGGCACGTTCGACACATAACCATTCAACTTAGCTTCGCTATCCAGCAGCACCAGCATCGCCTTATGGTCCGAGCGCCGTTTCAACTCATAAACCCGGCGGATCGCCTCCTCATTCGTGGCGTCGCAGCCAATTCCCCAAATCGTATCGGTAGGATAAAGGATCAAGCCACCGGCGGCCATCACCTCACAAGCCTTTTTCAAATCATCGTTCATAGCCATAATCTCATACACCTAAATACAATCGACAAATGTACGAATCATTTCTTCCATCAGCAAAAATATGTTTCCAAAAAACTATTTTAGCGTTCCGGTAAACGTATTCCATTTTTAATTTCTACCTTTACGGATTGAAAAAATTGTCGGCTTCCTCCCATCGTTGGGACGACCCGGCAAACGCGTCCAACAGGGACGCTTGATCACCGCCTGTCATCAGGCCATATCCAGATATCTGCGAGTATCGAACGGACAAAAAGGCGACTTGGGCGGTACGGGAGAAGAAAAGAAAAAAATAATATATAATGACTAACAAATGGAATTTAAGGGTTCCCACAACCGAAGAGATACAAAAGAGAGACCAGTTGGCGAAAGAGCTCGACCTCTCGCCTGTGATCGCCCTTTTGCTCGTCCAACGGGGAATCACCTCAGCGGAAGAGGTGAAGAGATTCTTTAGGCCGAGCCTCAACGATCTGCACGATCCGTTCCTGATGCCAGACATGGACAAGGCGGTAGCAAGATTGAACAAGGCTTTGGGCAATAAAGAAAAGATTCTTATCTATGGGGATTATGACGTGGATGGAACAACAGCCGTCTCGTTGGTTTACAAATACCTGCGGCTCTATTCCACCGCGCTGGACTATTACATACCTGACCGTTACGACGAAGGCTATGGCATCTCTTACAAAGGGATCGATTATGCCGCCGAGAGAGGCATCACCCTCGTCATTTCACTCGATTGCGGCATCAAGGCGATCGAGAAGATCGAGTACGCAAAACAAAAGGGGATCGACTTCATCATCTGCGACCATCACATGCCCGATGATGTCCTGCCCGACGCGGTGGCCGTGCTCGACGCCAAGCGGACCGACTCCATCTATCCCTACGAGCACCTGTCGGGATGCGGTGTCGGCTTCAAGTTCATGCAAGCATTCGCCATCAGTAATAATTTTCCCTTCTCCGACCTGGAAAAGCTCCTGGAGCTGACGGCAGTCAGCATCGCCTCGGACATCGTGCCCATCACGGGCGAGAACCGTATCCTGGCCTATTATGGGTTAAGGCAAATCAATAATAACCCAAGCTTGGGACTGAAGGGGATCATTGATGTTTGCGGATTGTCGACCAAAGACATTACGATCAGCGATATCGTTTTTAAGATCGGACCGCGCATCAACGCTTCAGGACGTATGATGAACGGCAAAGAGGCCGTAGAGCTGTTGCTGGCCAAGAGCGTCGAGATCGCTAAGGAGAAGAGCGAAAGCATCAACCAATATAACGAGGAGCGCCGGGAGCTCGACAAGAAGATCACAGACGAGGCGAACGCCATCATCAATGGCTTCTCTAACATTGACGACCAGAAAGCGATCATTGTCTATAACCCCAATTGGCATAAAGGCGTGATCGGCATCGTCGCCTCACGCCTGACGGAGAAATATTACCGCCCGGCGGTCGTCCTGACCAAATCGTCAGAGCTGATCACCGGATCGGCCCGCTCGGTCACCGGATTCGATATCTACAAGGCTATTGAGGGTTGCCGCGACCTGTTGGAAAACTTCGGTGGACACACCTATGCCGCAGGATTGTCGCTCAAAGAGGAGAACCTGGAGGCGTTCAAGGAGCGGTTCCAGAAGATCGCGAGCGAGGAGATTATCCCGGAGCAGATGATTCCGCAGATAGAGATCGACTCGATGCTCGATTTCAAGGACATCACCCCGAAGTTCATGGCTGATCTCAAGAAGATGAGCCCCTTCGGGCCGGAGAACCAGAAACCGATCTTCTGTACGCTCGGTGTCAAGGATTATGGTACCAGTAAACTGGTCGGCAAGGACCTGGAACACCTGAAGCTCGAGATCATCGACGGTAATTCCTGTAATCCGGTGCATGGTATCGCCTTCGGTATGCGTAAGCACAGCGCGCACATCAAGGAGATGAAACCGTTCAGCATCTGCTATACGGTCGAGGAAAATACCTATAATGGCAACTCATCGATCCAGCTGATGGTGAAAGACATCAAACAGGAGCATCCGTGATGGACGAACAGGTGGACATCTTCCACAAGATCCTAAAGGAATATTGGGGTTATACGGCATTCCGGCCCCTACAAGAGGAGATTATCCGGTCGGTTTATGAGGGGAACGACACATTAGGCCTCATGCCGACAGGTGGTGGCAAGTCGATTACTTTCCAGGTACCCGCCCTGGCTAAGGAGGGCATCTGTATTGTCATCACGCCCTTGATCGCCCTCATGAAAGACCAGGTGGAAAACCTGAGAAGGGTCGGGATCAAGGCAACCTACATTTATTCCGGCCTGACGAGGCAGGAGATCATCACCCAACTGGAGAATTGTATCTTTGGTGATTACAAGTTCCTCTATGTATCGCCCGAACGATTGAGTACGGAGATCTTCCTTACCAAGATCAAGGCGATGAACGTAAACCTGCTCGTGGTCGACGAGAGTCACTGTATCTCGCAATGGGGTTACGACTTCCGTCCCTCCTATCTTCGTGTTGACGAGATTCGCGACACGTTACCCAACGTACCGGTGCTCGCCCTGACCGCTACCGCTACGCCCGAGGTTGTCGCCGATATCCAGGAGAAACTGCGTTTCAAACGGCCCAGGGTTTACCAGAAAAGTTTCGCCCGTGAGAACCTGGCCTACATCATCCGGCGAACAGAAGACAAACACAAGACACTCATCCATATCCTGAACCGGGTTCCGGGCACGGCGATTGTCTATGTCCGTAACCGCAAGCGCACGAAAGAAATCGCTACCCTGCTCCGGGAGGAGGGCATTGAGGCCGATTTTTTCCATGCCGGACTGAAGAACGACGAGAAGAATGAGCGGCAGGAGCGCTGGAAGAACGACCAATGCCGAGTCATCGTCTCGACCAACGCTTTCGGTATGGGTATCGACAAGCCGGACGTACGCTTGGTCGTTCATATGGATATGCCCGGCTCACTGGAGGAATATTACCAGGAGGCCGGACGTGCGGGACGAGACGGGCAAAAAGCCTACGCCGTGGTCCTCTACTCGAAAGCGGACAGTGGCAAACTGAAGAAACGGCTGAGTGATGAATTTCCGGAGCGGGAATTTATCTATCGGGTTTATGAGGCGCTGGGCAATTTCTACCAGATCGCAGTCGGTTTCGGACTCGACACGGGGCACGATTTCAACCTGGCGGAATTCTGCGCTGCCTATAAGTTTCCACTCCTGCCTACACATCATGCCCTGAAGATCCTGGAGCTGGCGGGCTACATCGAATATACGGAGGAGACTGACAATGCCTCACGATTGATGTTCATCGCCACACGTGAGGAATTGTACCAATATCTGCGACAAGACAACCTCAACGACCATGTCGTACAGGTTGTGCTGCGATCTTACACGGGCCTGTTTGCCGACTACGTTTATCTGGACGAGGAACAAATCGCCAAACGCTGCGGTGTCACGCCCCACGAAGTATACGAGAGCCTGATCCGCCTTTCCAAATACCGGATCATCAATTATATTCCCCGTAAGAAGACCCCAATGATCTTCTATCGCCAACCGCGAGAGGAACAACGTTACCTCGTTATCCCCAAATCAGCCTATGAGGAACGGCGTGAACGGAGCGAGAAAAGACTACTGAAGGTACTGGAATATACGGAGAGCGACGATACCTGCCGGAGCCGCCTGCTGCTGGCCTATTTCGGAGAGAAGGGGGCGAAGGATTGTGGCAGTTGCGATGTCTGCCTGCAAAAGGGCGACTCAGGATTGAGCCACTATGAGTTCAACCGTATCCGCGACTATCTGATGGCTCTGCCCGAGACGCAGGAAGGCCCCTATTTCCTGGCCGACCTGGTCGAGACGATGCCCTTCAAGACGGAACGGTCGCTCACGGCCATCCGTTTCCTCGCTGAGCATGACGACGAGCATTTCCAAATCAAGGACGGGTATCTGTCGATCGTTATCGATAAGAGGCTGACTTCCGAATAAGCCTCCCTAAACTGCGCACTGTAGTGTAATTTGGATTCCACTGCAGTGTATTTCGGAATACACTGCAGTGGAAGGGAATTTTCTACCGGTAATCCTTACGGGCGGTTGATTGATGCTCTGTCGGGAAATCGCTGGGGACGGACTGTGTCACCTGACCGGTCGCAGCCCACTCCGCACCACGCAACAAAGTCACTTGGAAACCGACACACTGCATCGCCGGACTATTCTCGACCGTCTCACCAGCATGTCCCAACATCGTGTGGAAGATACGGGCCTTACCGTAATCAACGGTAAAGATTAATGGCTCCTCTCGACCTGAACCTCCAGTTGATTTTTCCGAATAGGCTGTATAAAGCAGATCCTTGATATTACCCGGGCCACGCATCCGATCGTAAAGTTCATCTTGCCCATGCAACCAATGCTCAGGCAAACCGGCCGTCACCGGATGATCCATCTTTCGGCCATTCAAGACATATTGGTGTTGCTTGCCATGTGAGCCACCCACACCCGGCGAATCGTCACGCACGAGGGCACCATCCTGCCAATAGACATAAGGACCGGCCTTCTCGTCGCGGTTCTCCCAGCCTCCTAAGGCACAAATGCGGTTATACTCGGGCCAATCGGCAAAAGCGTTGTCCGCCGCATGATAGACCACGATGCCACCGCCCTGCTCAGCATAGGCCAGGAAACGATCGCGGGTCTCCTTCGGCCAGGCGTCGCCGTTATAATCAAGCACCACCAGCTGGTAGGGCTCGAAATCGAGCACAAAACCGGACATATCCTCCCCTTTTGCGGGGGAAACAGCCAGATCCACCTCAAAAAGACCGGAATTTTCCAGGATCTTTTCCAACACGACATGGCTCACCGGCCAATTATGATTATTCTGACCCGTGATCAACAGGGTCTTGATGGGCTTTCCCGCCCAGGCGAATGTCGCCAGCCCCATGCAAATAATCATCGCCAGGGCCAATTGTCTAAATAGCTTTCTCATAACTTGATCTATTAAGGTTATTATTTAACATGAAATCAATAGCAAAGCGAGGCCGCGCCCAGAATCGCCGGATTCTCCATTTCCGAGAAGAAGATCCGGAGACGCTTCACGGAGTTGGGATAGGCAAAGTCACGCAGGTTCTCCCAGAGGCTCTTCTCGAACAGGGCATGCGCCGCAGCTACTGAACCACCGAACACGATCATCTCCGGGTCGACCGCCAGCATCACGATCTTGACCGCCGCGGCAATGTGCTCACCCAACTGACGATAGGCCTCCAACGCCTCGGCATCGCCTTTCAGCGCCCGCTCATACATCGTTTTTCCATCAACGCCCCAAATGTTCATGAAATAGGAGCCACTACAATAATACTCCAGGATATTGTCTCGATAGGGCATCATACCAAACTCGCCAGAGCCACAGTTCGAGTCGGCCAATAAACGACCCTGCTGGATAATGCCACCACCCAGGCCGGTGCCAAGCGTCAGGCCCACAAAATTCTCATACTGTCTGCCTACGCCAAAGACTCGCTCACCCAGGGCGAAACAGTTGGCATCGTTGTCGATCACGACACGAACACCGAAACGAGCCTCCAGGATCTCACGTAAAGGCACAACATCCCAATGCGGGATATTCACCAGGTTATAGACAACCCCATTCTGACGATCCACCAAACCAGGCACACCAATACCAATCGCGGACACCTCCGGCGTCCAGACCGATCGGATCACCCGCTCCAACAGGTCGATCGTCTCAGCCGTATCTTTAGGCGATTTAGGGGTTCTTTCACTCGCCTGGGCCACCAGGCAATCATTCTCCACACGTCCGGCACGCATATTGGTACCGCCAAGGTCAACTCCGATATAGACAGACATAATGTAATATGTTTTTATTTAAGGAAATGCTTAATCAGAAAAAAGAGTACCGGCATCAACAGAGCCGGTAACATATTGAGCGTACGGCAATCCTTGATCTTCAGGATACCCAACCCCGAACTGGCGATCAGGACACCGCCGACGATCGAGATCTCACGCATGAGCGCATCGGGAATGACATCACCCGCCAGGCTCGTCACCAGATAGATCAACCCTTGCGAACAGAAGAGTACCGGTGCCGCCAGCACCATACCAATCCCATAGGTACTGGCCAAGACAGCCGAGGTAACCAGGTCGAGTGTAGCGTTGGCGAAGAGGTAGGTGTTGTCGCCATAAAGGGCACTCATCACCGGGCCGACCATCGAGAGCGTCCCGACACAAAAGAGCAGGATACCCGTCGAGAGTCCCTCCGCCAGATCCGATTTCGAGAAACGGCCCATCAATCCCCGGAAACCACCCTCAAGGTTGAGGATCGTACCCAACAGGCTACCCAATGCCAGACTAACAATGAAAAGCACCGGATAGTCGCTCTTCGGCAAATTATTCACCACAGCGTTAATGCCCAACACAAACGCAGCCAGTCCCATCGCGTTATACAACGCCATCTGGTATTTCTCCTTGATCGCCCGCCGGGCGACACTGCCTATCACACTACCCGCTACAATGCAGGCCGTATTTACTATCGTTCCTATCATAATAACGCGAATATACAAGAAATAAGTGTCAAAAAATTGGACACCACTGTCAAATATTTTGACACTTCATTAATAAGGATAATTTTACAATATTCAGCATATCAGACAATTAAATCATTTGGCACGGTATTTGTATCCTTTTTGGCAAAAATGAATAATAAAACAACAACACTGCTGTCCGGAGAAATTTTACCATAAAGTAAGTTGTACGACAGAACCCGTCT
>ERZ779874.421-NODE-421-length-50197-cov-4.717423_pt1 | contig 50197 bp, 37 predicted proteins | sample MGYA00511031_ERZ779874 | MGnify/ENA primary metagenome ERZ779874 (study PRJEB29588, sample SAMEA2156850) | human gut metagenome | biome: human gut; feature: human-associated habitat; material: faeces | place: Denmark | collected 2008/2010 ...
CTATTAATACCGTGAAAGATTAGTCGCAAAGGTTAAAAAGATTGTAAGGTTTATTTATTTGGGAGAATTTTAGAAGAGAAGTGTTATTATTAATCTTAATGAAAAGTGAACATGAAAAAACATTTTCTGTTTAGCGAGGCGAGAGGCCTGATCCTCCTTTTGGTGGGTGTCCTCTTAGCGGTGAGTGGTTTCGCGCAGTCCCCGACCATTAAGGGTGTGGTGAAAGACGCGAAGTTGGGCGATCCGATTATTGGCGCCAGTGTGCTTGAGAAGGGTACGACAAATGGTACGATTACCGATTTCGATGGTAATTTCGTGTTGACCCCGACCTCTAATGATGCCGTGTTGGTGATCTCTTACATTGGTTATAAGACACAAGAGATTCCTTTGGCCGGCCAGAATGATTTCAATATTGTTTTAAGTGAGGACATGGAAGCCTTGGATGAGGTGGTTGTCGTTGGTTACGCTACTGGTAGCAAGCGTACGATTTCTGGTGCTGTCGAGCGCATCAAGAAAGAGGATATGAACCAGGGTGTTGTCAACAATCCGTTGGAGTCCATCAAGGGTAAGGTTGCCGGTGTCGTTGTGACACAGACTGGTGGTGACCCTGCTTCTACGCCTTCTATTCGTGTGCGTGGTACGACCTCTCTTTCTGGTGGTAACGACCCGTTGGTAATCATCGATGGTGTCTTTGGTGACTTGTCGATGTTGAACGCGATCGCTCCTGCGGATATCGAGACCTTCACGATCTTGAAGGACGCGTCTGAGACAGCTCAGTATGGTTCTCGTGGTGCTTCCGGTGTTATCGTCGTAACGACCGTAAAGGGTAAGAACGGTGTGAAGACCTTGAGCTATAACGGTAATTATGGCGTAAGTACGGTTTACAAGAACCTCGACATGCTTTCAGCTGACCAATACCGTGCGACAGCTCAGAAGCTGGGTATCACGACGAACGACAAGGGTTACAACTCAAACTGGTTTGATGAGATCGAGCAGTTAGGTTATACCCAGAATCACAACTTGTCGTTTGGCGCCGGTAATGATGATTCAAACTACCGTGCTTCTGTCGGCTTGATCGACCAGCAGGGTATCATCAAGAACAGTGGCTCTCGTAACTATACGGCCAAGTTGGACGCTACACAGAATATGTTTAACAATAAGCTGAAATTGGAGTTTGGTATGTTCGGTTCGTTGAAGGAGGTTGATTACACGAACGACTATGAGAAGACTTTCTATTCAGCCGCTTCTTTCAACCCGACTTTCCCGACATTCAAGAACTCTGAGGGTGTATGGGATGAGGACCCGATGGCTAACGAGATCCAGAACCCAATGGGCCGTTTGGAGATCAAGGACCGTGAGATCAACGCTTACGTTAACGTTCATGGTCGTTTGACTTATACGATCCTCGATGGCTTGAAGTTGAGCGCGTTCGGTTCTTATACATATAATGTTAAGGAGAACAAGCGTTATTTCCCGAAAGACATCAAGGCCAGTATGGCGGATGGCGGTCACGCTGAGCGCGTAGACAACAAGCAAAACATCTTGATGGGTAACATCCAGTTGACCTATACGAAGGATTTCAATGAGAAGCATCATTTCGACGCTTTGGCGTTGGTTGAGGGCCAGAAATATCATTATACCGGTTTCACGGCCAAGTCACATGCTTACGAGACAGACTATTTCACATACAACAACCTGAAAGCTGGTGGTGACGTGAAGTATGGTGATGTTGAGTCGTTGGAGAACGAGAACCGTATCGCCTCTTTCATGGCACGTGTGAACTATATGTTTGATAACCGTTATATCGTTACGGCTAACCTCCGTGCCGATGGTTCCTCTAAGCTGGGTTCAGAGAACAAGTGGGGTTTCTTCCCGTCAGCATCACTCGCATGGGTGATCAACGAGGAGGCCTTCATGGAGGATGTAGATTGGTTGAGCAACTTGAAACTTCGTGCGGGTTACGGTTTGACTGGTAACCAGGACGCTATTGCCGCTTACAACTCATTGGCTCTTTATCAGCCGTCAGGATTGACTTCTCTGGGTGGTTCGCCTATGGCAACTTACGCGATCTTGCGTAACGCTAACCCGGATTTGCGTTGGGAGGTAAAGAAGACATTTGATGTTGGTTTTGATTTTGGTGTTATGAATGGCCGTTATTCGTTGACCGCGGATTGGTATCATTCTAAGACGAGCGATATGCTTTATATGTATGATGTTCCTGTTCCTCCGTTTGTTTATCCGTCATTGTTGGCTAACATGGGTGAGATGACCAATACGGGTATCGAGTTGGCTGTTAACGCTGGTTTGGTTCAGACAAAGGATTTCGATTTCAACTTGGGTATGAACTTCTCTTGGCAGAAGAACAAACTGAACTCATTGAGCGGTACTTATATGGGTCAGGACCTGTCAACTTCAGAGTACATTCCTATCTCTAACATGAGCGGTGCCGGATTCGTTGGTAACAACAACGTGGTTTACATGATGGAAGGTCAGCCGGTAGGCGTATTCTATATCCCGCGTTGCCTGGGCTTGAGCGAGCCGGATGAGAATGGTCACCGTACTTATATCTTGGACGACATGATCGATGGCCAGGAGGGTTTCAACTCTAACGATGGTGGTGACCGTTACATCGCCGGTCAGGCTATGCCGAAGTATTATCTGGGCTTGAACCTGAACTTCCGTTACAAACGTTTCGACTTGACGATGCAGGCAAACGGCGCGTTCGGTCACAAGATCTTCAACGGTACCTCTTTGGCTTACATGAACCTTAGCCAGTTCCCGACTTACAATGTCATGGATGGCGCTCAGGACGAGATGATCTTCGCGCAAGACATCAGCGACTATTGGTTGGAGAACGGTAACTATCTGAATATCGAGTATATCACGTTGGGATATAACTTCAACTGCGAGAAATTCAGCGAGTACGTCAAGAATATCCGTCTTTCGTTCTCAATCAATAACGTGGCTACGATCTCCGGCTATTCCGGCTTGTCACCAATGTTGAACAGCCAGACGATCTCTAACATCACGGATCCGGGCGCGAACACGCTGGGTGTGGACAACAAGGAATTCTATCCGCTGTCGCGTACCTATTCTTTGGGTGTTAGTGTTACATTCTAAAACCGTTTAAAACACAATCAGAATTATGAAAAAGAAATTCTTAAATATATCTTTGGTAGCGGCCTGCGCCGCAGTCCTTTCCTCTTGCTCCAATTTCCTGGAGGAGAACCCGACGGACGCTTTCGATGAGAACGAGGCTTTCGCGAACGAGAACCTGGTTTACCTCAATGCCGTCGCTAATCTTTACGACAAGATGAATTACTTGATGGGACAAGACCGTCATGTATATGATATGAATACGTTCTCGAGTGATGAGGCCTTCTTGCCTTGCCGTATTGGTGACTGGGAAGATGGTGGTCTTTGGCAGAACCTGTTCCTTCACAACTGGGGAACAATGTTCGACCTCTCTCAGAACTCATGGAACTATCTTTACGAGAAGGTAGGTCATTGCAACCAGGCTCTTGCCAAGTTGGAGGAGTTGCAAGCAGAGCAACCGGACGCTGATTATCTGCCTGCCTACATCGCTGAGGCTCGTTCAGTACGTGCGATGTATTATTTCTATTTGATGGATCTGTTTGGTCGTGTACCTTTGGTAACTTCTACAGAGACACAAATGAGCGAGGTCGAGCAGCCGGAGCGTAGCGAGGTGTTCAACTTCATCGTTAAGGAGTTGCAGGAGTCAATCCCGATGCTTTCTACCCAGAAGAGCAACCAGCAGGGTGTTTATTATGGCCGTTTCACGCAAGGACCAGCCTATTTCCTTTTGGCGAAACTCGCGCTTAACGCGGATGTCTATACGGATGATAACTGGAACGACGGTATCATGAATCGTCCGGATGCCAAGACAATCATGTTCGACGTTGATGGCCAGCAGGTGAACGCTTACGAGGCTGTTATCAAATACGTCGATAAGCTGGCGGAATTGGGCTATGTGCTGGAGTCTGATTTCATGAACAACTTCTCCTTGACGAACGATAACTCCAACGAGAACATCTTCACGATCCCGATGGATCCGAGCGATTATCCTAACAACTGGACATACAATTTTGTCCGTACTCGTCACTATACGCACGGTGCCGCTTATGGCTTGAACGGCTGGAATGGTTCGTGCGCGACAAAAACGGCGATGAAGGTGTTTGGTTATGGAACTGAGAATCCTGATCCACGTTTGGACTTGAGCTATTTCGCTGGTGCGGTTTATGGCGCTGATGGTAATCAGTTAATCCTTGAGTATGGTGGACAGCAACTGCCGTTCGAGTATGCCCCAATGCAGGCTAAGGTTTATATGGAGGCTAGCGATGGTGTTTATGTACAAACAGCGGGCGCACGCCAGAAAAAATATGAGATGGATGAGAATCCGGGTTCTAACAATGGAGAGTTGCCACGCAACGACATGGTTTTGTACCGCTATGCGGATGCGGTCCTGATGAAGGCTGAGGCTAAATTGCGTTTGGGTCAGAACGCTGACGCTGAGGTGAACGAGGTTCGTGCACGTGTAGGGGCAACACCGAAGACTAACGTGACATTGGATGATATCTTGGATGAGCGCTTGCTCGAGTTGGCTTGGGAAGGCTGGCGTCGTAACGACCAGATCCGTTTCGGTACCTTCACCCAACCGAACGACGACCGTTATGTAGGCGTAAAACACTCAGCTAGCTCATTGGATTATCAGATTGACCAGACAGGTTATACGACTGTCTTCGCGATACATAATAACGTATTGCTGTTGAATCCGAAAATGACCCAGAATCCAGGTTATTGATTAAATAATGAGTGATTGAAGTGAGCCCTCCCGACAATTGCCGGGAGGGCTTTTTTTGCGTATAATTGATAGTGAATGGTGGATCTGGCGGATTAATGCGCTGGATTTTTCATTACTTTTGTTGTCAATTTGAAATTAAAGACTAAAGATAAAAGAAGATGAGAAGTTTCGCTAGTGACAATAACTCCGGCGTTCACCCCCGGATTATGGAAGCGGTGATCAAGGCAAATGATAACCATGCGGTTGGCTACGGTGACGATCCTTGGACCAAGGCCGCGACCCGTAAGTTGAAAGATATTTTTGGTGAGGTGGCCGAGCCTTTTTTCCTGTTTAATGGTACGGGAGCGAACTCGGTGGCCCTGCAGGCGGTAACCCGTCCGTTCAATAGCATTCTTTGCGCGGAGACGGCGCATATCAACGTCGATGAGTGTGGCGCTCCGGCCCGGATGACCGGCTGCGCGATCGTGCCTATCGCTACACCTGATGGCAAGTTGACTCCCGAGTTGATCCGTCCTCATCTGCGTAATTTTGGTGTTTGCCATCACTCACAGCCCAAGGCGGTTTATATCTCGCAAGTGTCGGAGTTGGGAACGGTCTATACGATCGAGGAGGTACGGGCGATCGCGGACCTGCTCCATTCTTATAATATGTATCTCCATATGGACGGCGCCCGACTGGCCAATGCCTGCGAGTACCTGAAGTGTGGAATGCGTGAGGTGACGATTGACGCGGGTGTCGATATCCTGAGTTTTGGTGGTACGAAAAACGGCATGATGATGGGTGAGGCGGTGATCTCCTTCCGTTCGGAGATCTCGGAAAACCTGGCCTATATCCGTAAGCAATCGGCCCAGTTGGCTTCCAAGCTGCGTTACCTGTCGGCCCAGTTTATTCCTTATCTGGAGAATGACCTCTGGTTGGAGAATGCTCGTCGGGCCAATACGCATGCGTTGCGTCTGGCGAAGATGCTTTCCCGTTACCCGGAGATCCATTTCACGCAGAAGGTCGAGTCGAACCAGCTTTTCTTTACGTTGCCGACAGAGGCGCTTCACAAGCTGCAAGAGAAATATTTCTTCTATATGTGGAATGAGGAGACCAATGAGGCTCGTCTTGTCACTTCCTGGGATACGACGGACGAGGATATCGATTCGTTGGAGAAAACCTTGGAGGAGATTTTTAAGTAAGTGTTGCCGTCTGTTGGCCGCTGCTGAAAAGGCGTCCCTCCTTCCCGGATAAATCGGGGATGGGTCGCGGCCGCGGGCGGGGATGATGTTTTATGTATTATTCAAGAAAGATATGGATACACGAATTGTAGAAAAAATCAAGGAACGGATCGCGACCAATCCTTACGTGAATTTCTTGGGGATTCATTTCTCCAAGATCGAGGAGGGGGTCGTGGAGGCGCGTATGCCCTTGCGTGACGAGCAGCGCCAGTACAGCGGAGTGACACATGGCGGCGTCCTGGCCGCCTTGGCCGACACGATCGCCGGTTTCGCGGCCTATACGATGACGCCGCTGGAGAAGGACGTGCTCACGGCGGAGCTCAAGATCTCTTTCTTGCGGGCGGCATGGGGCTATGAGCTGATCGCCCGGGGAATCGTGATCAAGCCAGGACATCGGTTGCATTTCTGCGAATGCGAGATTTATTGCGACAATAAGTTGGTCGGCAAGGCCTCGGGGACGTTCTGCGTGGTCGAGTCGCAAGTGGATTAATTTAATTTAAATAAGCATATCATGAGTACACATTCTGTAATGAAAATGGCATGCGGCTGCGTGTTGGCACTCTCTGCCTGGGCGGCGGGAGCGCAAGAGGCGGTGCCGAGCCTGATTGTCCGTGCCGACGACATGGGGTCGTTCCGGTCGGCAAATATCGCTTGTATGGAGGCGTTTGAGAAAGGAATCGAAACATCGATCGAGGTAATGGTGGTGACGCCCTGGTTTCCGGAGGCGGCTCGCCTGTTGAGGGAGAATCCGGGGATCGATGTCGGATTGCATTTGACGATCACCAGCGAGTGGGACAACATCAAATGGCGTCCGCTGACCTCATGTCCGAGTCTGGTGGACAGGAACGGTTATTTCTTCCCTATGATGAGCGCGAATCCCAACTATCCGGGACTGGCGATCAAGGAGAACAAGTGGAATATCGACGAGGTGGAGCGGGAGTTCAGGGCACAGATTGAGATGGCCTTGAAGAATATTCCACAAATTAGCCATATCTCTGGACATATGGGCTCGACCGGATTTGATCCGCAAATTACGGAGTTGATGCGTCGATTGGCCAAGGAGTATAACTTGCCGGCAATCGACCGGGTAAGCGCGATGGAGGAGTATGACTTCTCGTATGCCGGTTATGACGGAGCACATAAGACCTTTGCCGAGAAGGAGGCCAGCTTCATCAAGATGCTCAACAAGTTGGAACCGGGCAAGAATTATATGTTTATTGACCATCCGGCTCTCGATAATGAGGAGATGCAAACGGTTGGCCATATCGGCTATGAGAACGTGGCGGAGGATCGGCAAGGTGTTACCGACCTGTTTATGAGCCCAAAGGTGAAGGCTGCAATCCAGGAAAGGAATATCCGTCTGATCAGTTACAATGACTTGACAAAATCACTGCCCCGTGCGGAGGCGACGCCTAAAATGACGAAGGCGCTCAATAAGTACCTGGAGGCGGTTGGCAAGGCTGAACAGGATCTGCATAGTGTCATGGTGCTCCAGCACGGGAAAGTGATAGCCGAGCGTTGGCTCAGTGAGGGCGCCTGGAACAAACCACACGTGATGAACTCCGTCAGCAAGACCTTTACCGCTACGGCGATCGGTTTTGCTGTTTCCGAAGGATTGTTGAAAGTGACGGACAAGGTGATCTCTTTCTTCCCCGATAAGCTGCCGGCGACCGTTAGCCCTAACTTGGAAAAACTGGAGATCCGCCATTTGCTGACGATGTCGGGCGGACACGATACCGATCCGACGGGCAAGGTTCGCCAGATGGAAGGCGCCGATTGGGTTGAGGCCTTCCTGAACACGCCGTTCGAGCATGAGCCGGGTACTTTCTTCTGTTATAATAGTATGGGAACTTATGTCCTTTCGGCCATCGTTCAAAAGGTAACGGGGCAAAAGGTGGTCGATTACCTTTATCCCCGTCTGTTCCGCCCGCTGGGCATAGTAGGTGTCCATTGGGAAGAGAGTCCTCAGGGCATCAACTGTGGCGGTTGGGGTCTCTATATCCGGACTGAGGATATGGCGAAGATGGGACAATTCCTGCTTCAGAAGGGACAATGGAACGGCAAGCAACTCTTACCCGCAAGTTGGGTAGAGGAGGCGACGACCACTAAGGTGGCTTCTGTTCCCGCTGGCGTACGCCCGGAAAAGGCAAAGGAACTTGGTTTGACCGCTAAGAACAGTGATTGGGTTCAGGGCTATGGTTACCAGATGTGGCGTTGTCGTCACGACGCCGTACGGGCAGATGGCGCGAATGGCCAATACATCATTCTTTTGCCGGAGAAAGATGCGGTGATTGTTACGACCGCCCATATTGGTGATATGCAGGCAGAGATCAACCTGATCTGGAAATATCTTTTACCCGCATTATAGGGGAGTACGATAAAAGGAAAGCGGATCACACGGATTAAGAAGATGAACGCGGATATTATTTATTGAAATCAATAATATAATCTGCGTTCATCTGTGTTTGTCCGTGTCATCCGCGTGCTTTACCGCTTTTGGACACAGTTCACATGCGTATTGGAATATCTGTTTAGTATCCCGGGTTCTGTTGCCAGTTGGTGTTTTCGTTCAGGATATCCTGCGGAACAGGGAAGATACGGCATTCCTTGTCGAACCGTGCGGTCGGGAAGCCCTTCTTGTGGAAACCGTACTCGTTTTCGAATGTCCCGAAACGGATCATGTCGTTACGGCGCCAGTTCTCGTCGAACAGCTCGCGTCCGCGTTCATCCAGAAGATCCTGTAAAGTTGGTGTTCCCTCGAACACGGGAGCGTTCACGTAAGCGCGTATCTGGTTGATCAGGGACAGGGGCGTATCGTTGTTGGTCGCCTGGGCGCCTCTCAGGATGGCTTCCGCTTTAGTCAGCAGGATATCGGCATAACGGAAGATAGGCACATCATTGCTTTGATTCCGGTTGTGCTCACGATATTCTGTCGGATCGGGATAGAACTTGATGGAACGGTAGCCTTGACGCCAGCCATTGAAATCAGCTCCCGTGTTGAGCTGTTCGTTGACATCTTTCAAGGTGATGGTCTTGGTGAGGACCAACGGAAGCTCATTCTGGTAAAGAAAGACCTCGTTGGTTTGCTCGTAAGTCGCGCCATCAAACTTATAGACCGTATCTCTCAAGACACAATTGTTACGCTCGTCGCCCTCAAGGCTGAACAGGTCGGAGAACTCGGGGTTCATGGCATAGTTGCCAGCGCATGAGTTACCCATCTCACCGCCGTAGTAGCCGCCATTACCATCATCGATACGGCGGAACGTGCGGTAACGACCGTAATACATGCCTTGCGCCGATGTGCAGTCGAACGGCATGGCATAGATGAAATCCTTGATATGGTCGCCATTATCGGGGAAGAATTTCCGGCGATAATCGTCGTTCAGGTTGAACAGGCCGCTCTGGATGATCTCGTCGCAATAGCGGACACAATCGTCCAGCTTGTTGTTGGGGGTTGACGGCGTGTAGGCCGTGACATCACCACACGTATAGACTGCCCAGTTAATGTAGAGTTTTACGAGCAGAGCCTCAGCCATCCATTTGTTGGGTTTGCCATAAGTCGCGGCATCACTTTTCTCATTAAGATAAGGCAGGCAATCGAGCAACTCACGCTCGATATATTCGGCTACCTCCTTACGCGGGCTTCGTTCGATTGCCTCGTCCTCATCAGGAATGCGGTCGAGGATGGGCACATCACCAAAGCTGTCCATCAGGATGAAATGATAGAACGCACGCATGGCCTTAGCCGGCGCGACAATCTTTGGATCGGCCTCGTCGCCACCGAAATCACTGATGATCTGGTTGCATCGAGTGATACCACTTGACAGGTCGCTCCAGTAGGAGAGACCGCCATCGCTCGGCATGAAGTTGTGGAGTGAGAGGTGGCAATAGGTACCACCATCATAATAATCGCCATCGAAACTGATACCGGTCGCCTCGTCGGAAGCGAGAGTTTGTGTCCGGTTATAATTGCCGCCCAGGGCCGACCGGAACGCATAATAGACATCCGCCATCTTGGCCTCTACAGCCACCTCCGATGAGGAGGGATATTCCGTATATTGTGATTTGATATCCACGTCGAGATCGGTGCAACTGGCCAGGAAAGCCAAAGCCCCAGCGGTCATGAATACTTTGATATTATTTCTCATATCGCTTTGTTTAATCCTGTTGTTAGTTATTAATTTACTCATTGAATTAGAAGTTTACTTTCATGCCGATCATATAGCTTCTTGTGCGTGGGTAATAGCTGTTACTCCAATCGACACCCGGAGTCAAGCCGCCCAGTGAAACCTCGGGATCCGTTCCACTATAACCGGTCAGGGTAAAGACATTGTTGCAAGTCGCGTAGAGCGTCAGGTTGTTGACCCATTCCCCGAAGTTGCCGAAGTTATAAGCAAGCGACAAGGTCGAGAGACGGAGGTAACTGCCATTCTCCAGATAACGGTCGGATGGGGTTTGCGCGTTCACGTCGGTGAACAATTGTTCCGTCGCTACCTCTTTCAGCACATTCTTGCCGGAAGTAACCAGAGAGATCGCGCTGTATTGCGCACGCAAGGCGTTGAAGATCTTGTTGCCAAGGACACCTTGGAAGAAAAGGTTCAATGACCAGTTCTTATAGCTCAGCGTGTTGTTCCAGCCGTAAGTCAACTTAGGTTGCGCGCTGCCGGTCTTGGTTTGGTCGGTCTCTTGTGGAGCGGTTGTGGTCTCACCCGTACGCTCACCTGTTTCCGGATCGTGCACGTAGAATTGAGATACGCCCTCTTCGTTATAACCGGCCCATTCCAGGGTATAGAACTGCCCGATCGGGCAACCTTCCATCAAGCGTTGGACATATTTGTCGCTATTACCGGCAATACCGGGATAAGCCATCGCGACGTAATCGACAGAGAAGGTCTCGTTGGAGAGTTTCTCGACAACGTTCTTGTTGTGCGCCAGATTCAGGGTCGTATTCCATTCGAAATCTTTAGTCTTGACAGGCATAGCGTTGATCGTCACCTCGATTCCCCGGTTATTGATATCACCGACATTGGCGGTCATGGTTCCGAACGGATAACGGTTGGTCGAGACCGGATAATAGTAGATCAGGTCGCTTGTGTGCTTGTCGTAGAACTCGATTGTACCATTCAAGCGGCTATTGAAGAATGCGAAATCCAATCCGACGTTGAACATGCCAGTCCGCTCCCATTTCAAATCGGGATTCGAGTTGTTGGTGGCGGCCAAGGTATGCTTGTTCGACGTATTGCCGTTGGCGTCGGTATAGTTGAACCAACCGGAGACACCGTAGGTCTGGATTGCCGTGTAAGCGTCGAAGCCCAGAGAGTTACCGCTGACACCATAACCCGCCCGGAGTTTCAGGTCGTCGAACAGGTTCAGGTCCTTGATGAAATCCTCGTCGCTCAGTCGCCATGCGGCAGAGAAAGAGGGGAAGGTCGCCCAGCGGTTGTTGCGTCCGAAGGCTGATGAGCCGTCTCGTCGGATAGTGGCCTGGAAGCTGTACTTGTTATCGAATACATAATTCAAACGGCCATAGAAGGAGATCATGCGAAGCGTTGATTCCGTACCGCTCTCGACAGCGTCGATTCCATCGATGATGTTGGCGTAGGTCAGGTTGTAATAGGAGACCTCGTCGTTATAGAAATCCCGGACAGTCAGGCCGAAACCGTCGTTACTGTTATTTTCTTCCCAGGAGTAACCCAACATGGCGCCAAGTCGGTGACGTTCAGCGATAGTCACGTCGTAGTTCGCGTAACTCTCGAACACGCACTTATTGTCGAAATAGGTGTTACGAGTCGCTTGGCCATTGTTACGGACATATTGGGATTGAGTCGTATGGTATTCGCTGTAGGTACTTTGGTTGGTGGCGTACGAGTAGTTGGCGCTCCAGGTCAGGCCATCGATGATCTTAAGATCCGCTTTACCAGTGACCATCAAGTTCTTGTTGACTGTCTTTTGGATATCCTCATTAACCAGCGATAAGGGGTTGTAATAGTTGGTGACACCAAAAGACTCGTACCATGAGCCATCCTCGTTCCGGATCGGTTGGGTCGGGGAATAATAGAGCATCGCGTCGATCACGTTTTGGGAACCTCTTTCCTCTTCCGACTGGCTGGCGTTGTTGCCTCCGCTCTCATTGTGCGTCGATTGGCTGGCGTTCACGCCGAGTGATAGAGTCAGGTGATCCTTCAATACCTTCGATTGAGCCAATGCCCTGGCGTTGAATCGTTCCATTCCGGAACCTAAAATAACACCTTCGCGATTGAGATAATTCAGGCTGACATTATAGTTGGATCTTTCATTACCTCCACTGACCGCCAAGTTATGATTGTGTGAGATGCCCAGTCGTTGAACCTCATCTTGCCAGTTGGTGTCCGCTCCCTCATCGTTGGGCAGGGTGAAATCGTTTGCGGCGGCATAGTTACGCAAGTCGCTTGCGCTCATCATTTCCATGTTCTTATTGACCTTGTCGAAAGCGACATAACCGTTGTAGTTGATATTAACCCGGCCGTCCTTTCCTCGTTTGGTCGTAATGATGATGACACCGTTGGCCGCTTTTGATCCATAGATGGCCGTGGCTGTCGCGTCGCGCAAGACATCTATCGATTCAATATCATCCGGTGAGACAAATGAGAGATCGACGCCCGGAACACCGTCAATGATGTAATATGGCTCCATCGCCTCGCCTTCCCGTAAGGTTGAGGCACCACGGAGCGTGATGGACGAGCTCTGGTTAGGATCGCTTGTCTGGGTAATGGTCAGACCGGCAACCTTTCCTTGCAGCAATTGTGCCGGGTCTGTGTAAACACCTTGGTTCAGCTCCTTAGCCTGTACGGTTGAGATGGAGCTGGTGACATCTTTACGGCGCATCGTACCGTAACCGACAACAACTACCTCGTCGAGCAACTCCGCATCCTCTTTTAGTACGATGTTCATGTTGCTCTCGGCTTTTATTTTGATCTCTTGATATCCGATGTAGGAGACAACAAGAGTTGCGCCAGCTTCAACGTCGGGCAGGTTGAATTGTCCGTCAATATTGGTGACTACGCCTCGGGTTGTTCCGGCAATGATGACGTTGGCACCGATAACAGGTGCTCCGCTCTCGTCGACTACGGTTCCTTGTATGGTTATTTTTGCCTCATTATTAGCCGTCAGCGCATTGGTTGTAATGCTTCCTCTTTCGGCTGGATTAGGCATCGCGAAAATGGAATTGGGGGCTGTCATTGCGCATAGGGTCGCAAATACGGCCGCTTTACTCAAATTTTTCATGTTCCTATTCGATTATGATAATTGAATCAGATTTTAATACTCACAAAATATGGGATTGGTGTAAAACCACTGGTCGTTCATCGCCTTATCCTCCGTATTGATACCGTTGTCTGGCAACGGGTTTCCGTTTTGGTCGGTCTCTCCGGGTGTCGCGATCGCGTGATGAGTTCCCCGTAAGCGATAGTAGGTATGCGAAGAGGTCGGCTTGATCTGGTATTGGATATGGATTTGACCATTGGCTTCACGTGTCCATTCCTTCTCAGTGAAACGGGCGATCACTCGTGTTGTCCCGACACTATCGCATTGATAGGCTTCGCTGCCCGGCTTGGCCTTGGGATGAACCTCTCCGGCGATCAGGTCAACATGATCGAGACGCACGGGTGAGTCCGAGTTCTCGGTCAGCAGGATATCTACGACTATAGGCTCACCTTTCTTGACTTTCAAGGTTTGTCCCATCTTGCTGCCATTGAGCTCGAAGCGAAGATCACGGATAAAATTGCCGCTCACGACGAAACAGTTACCCGAACGCAGGTAATCGGCCAAACGCATAGGCTCGATTTTATCCGGCAGGTATAGATAGGTCTTGTTATATTCTCCCGGTAGGAAGTCTGAGCGCATATTGTGGAAGTCTGAGCAGGTGAACAGCCACCAATGGCGACCTTCCGACAGGAGCGCGTCCCACAATCCACCAACCTTGGCGATCATCAGGCCGGCACCACCATAGGTATAAGTGCCATAAGTGTTGTTGCGTGGTGCGTATTCACCACGGTCCTTACTGCGTTGATGGCCGGGAATGCCTTCAAAGCCAAAGCAGATCTCGGGGGCCAGGTCGTTCATCTCACGAAAATCGGCGATCGTCCATCGACTTTTACGATCGGGGTGAGCCGGAATAACCCAACTGCTTTGCGGATGGTGTTCCTTAAGCCATGCGATGCCTTCCAGGGCTTTCGCGTGCTCTTTATTTGTGGATTTTTGCCATCCACGTGCCTTACCGCCCTGAATATCATGATCGCGTGAATCGAATTTATATTCGAATTCCGCCAGTGGCGTACAATGTGGATTGGTGTCAAACTGTCCGTCAAGGATGGTGACACTTGCGTGTTCATGCCCCGGAACGTTCCATTCAACACCTTGTATTAAAGTCCGTTTTGGGTAAACCTGCTTGCGGAGCCGGATAATTTCCGGGAAGGAATATTCCGATAGGGTTTGCCAACGCCACATGGCGAGCAGGCCTTCTTCGTCGGGAGTGACATCCCCCTTGATCTGTTCGGCGGTCCAGCGGATAAATTGTCCCTTATCCTTGCCAGAGACCAGGCCGTTGTATGGAGCGGGACCACCATGTTCGCTATTGGCCCACCAAGCCAGATCAATGCTGTCGCAGGCCTGAAAATCGTAACCTAAACTATGCTCTCCGTCACTGAATGTGGTGTGTTGATGAAAATCACATAAACGATAAGAGCCTTCTTTGATTTGCGCGGAAAGTGCTCCGGCATAACATATACATCCCCATGCGAGGATGTTAACTAAAAAGTGAAATTGTCTCATAAATTTTGTTTTTCCGACCGCGAAAATAGAGGGTTGGTGTTTCATTTTCTTGACAGTTTTTTTGCGTAAAAGTGACGGATATTTTAATTTATTATGACAAAAGAGGCCTTGGTGGCTGGAAATTTCCTGGTAAGAAGTTAATGCGTGTTAAGGAATATGGGCTATATTCCTTATTTAATTATTGTTTGTATTTTCGTAAACAACAAACAGGAGAAATTATGTCAATAAGGAAATATACGGAAGAACAGGAGCGCTTGGCTCGTTTCGCCAAGGCGATGGGGCATCCGGCGCGGATGGCTATACTTCAGTTTTTGGCGAGTCAGGAGAGTTGTTTCTTTGGGGATATCCATGAGGTATTGCCTATTGCCAAGGCGACCGTTTCCCAACATTTAAAAGAATTGAAGGAGGCCGGTTTGATACAGGGTGAGATTGAGACTCCAAAGGTAAAGTATTGCTTGAACAAGGAAAATTGGGAGATAGCCCGTAATATGTTCGCTGATTTCTTTGGTCAGCGTCTTCACGGGAAAGAGGATTGCTGCAGGTAATGGCGATAGTTCGGACTTAAGTCCATTTTTGATTACACTGCAGTGAAATTTCAATTACACTGCAGTGTAATCAAAAACGCACTGTTATCGGCAAATTTCCTTGAGCGGAATGCTTTGAAACGTCATGTGCGCTACACTGCTCTCATACAGGATGCCGATCGTCTCCCGATCGATCATTGTAAGACAAGAATACCCCCAGCTTTCGCCCTCGTCAAGGAGTAATTGATGCTCGAGAGGCCAGGTCTGGCCACCATCAAGGCTGATCTTGATTGTCATCTTATCTCGAGAAGAGGTTGAGTTGGGATTGGAGAATATCAATAAATCCTTGCCCAAGCAATTATCTTCCGCCTTTACGCTAATAAGGCTCGCCATACAGACCGGCTCGATGAGGGCGGTCCGTGATGACTCATGTTCTTTCCAAGTCTTGCCTAGGTCGGTAGTCGTATAGACGGCCCGGCTGCCGCCCCGATTATCACGCATATTGAGCATTAATACGCCTGGCTCGACTTCCGCTACTTGCGACTCGGTCGTATTTGTTCGGGCATGATTGTGGATTTTCCATGTTTTCCCCCTGTCACGACTATACATTATGCCGGCGTTTGGGATACGATCTTGCCCAATGTACTGGATCGGAAAAACCAGTGTCCCGTCGGAGGTGGTGATACCTCGTCCGGGGCCTTGCAGCAGGAAATACCATTCCGGTCGTTTAACCTGTTCCGTCAGGTTGACGGGGGCCGACCACGTTTGCCCGTCGTCTGTACTTTTGGCGATCACCAATTGGGCTGTCTCATTCTTACCCATGCCAGGATAGGAGCTCCACCAGGCCCGTTGGTTTCCCATGCCATGTGTCCAAGCAGCCATGATAAAAATCGTGTTAGTTTGTGTGTCTACCAGAATGGACGGATCACCGGCACCGTTCTGGGAAGCAGGTAATCCGCCTTCCTCGCCAAAGGCGATCGGAAGACGCATCTTTTCCCAGGTCCGTCCACCATCGGTGCTGCGGCTCAAGCCAATATCGATATGCTCTTGCAGGTCGACACTGCTGTTATATCGAACATCATAGACAGCGAGTAATGTTCCTTTATTGGTCGTGACCAGGCCTGGGATGCGGAAGGCCGCGGCCCCATCATCTCCCGCATGACGTACGCCGACGGCCATTCTTTGCCTCATACCTTTGTCAGATAAGTCCTTGATGGGGATTGCTAGCCCATTCACTTTCGCCTGCGAGATCGAGGCACTTACGGTCGTGTGAAGCGAGGCAGAAGGTTTCATCTCCAGGCTAATCCAGAAAAAGTTCCGTCCGGGAAATAGTTTTTGCTCGACAGTGAAGGTCATTTGATGGCTTACAGGAACGGTTTCCGCCTTGAGGATGGAATAGCTGGGATTCGCGGCAAGCGTCTTGCCGGGTGTATGGGCTGAGATATAGGTTACTGGAGCGAAGCGGTTTTTCCCGTAATCTTGTCGGGCCTCCGTCCCCGCGTAATAAAGCTTGACTGATTTTATTTCCCGTAAGGGCAGCTCCTCATTGAGATTGAGACTGATCTCATTAAGTGTCTGGCCTTCCGAGGCGTCCAGGCGCATCTGTAGCAGGACATTATCGTGCCGTTCCAACAGGATGGGAATGTTGGGCCGCTTTACGAATAGCGTGTTTGTCGCTCTTGCGGCAAAAAGAGTGCCCAATAAACAGATGGCACACAAGGCTATTCTGGTAATTACCGTAAAGACGGGATGGCATAAGGCGTTTTTTCTTGAGTTTGTTTTCATAATACTTCTGCTTTTTCAGGTATGACTTTTCCGCGAAGATAATTTATTCCTGGAAAAGAACAGCATGTATATGAAAAAGAAAAGGATAACATGGGCAGGAAACCGGTTGGTCAGTTTTTGGTTCCACCCATGTTATTTGGCGTTGCCATTTGATGGTTTTGGTGGGTACAATATCCCGCTTACTGGATATTGACCCTCAATGGGCCAGCTACAGAGTTAAATAATAAATCGCCATTCTCGAGATACTGGATGATGGCATAGGCGCCATTTCCTCTGTTGGTATCCCCAAAAATGACACGGTGTGTGGTTGCGCCAGTATCCCAGTTAAGACCTGTGACCTCCCAACCGTCGGTCGTAGTGTATCCATTTACGAAAACCATGTTGGATGCCCGGCTGACGCTTGGGATCATACTGATGGAGCTGATGTCAGGGCGTGCCCAAACAGATTCCCACTGATTGGTTTGGGTATTCCATTGGAAACGCTCGACACCCGTTGGTGAAGGTAAAAGTGGACCAACGGATAAGATACCTATGATCTTGTCTGGGAGAGGACTGGTTATCTCGTCTGAAATGTTGTTTACGACAAATGCCCCATAGCCGGCGACGACTACCGACTGTTCGGATTGAATCCACTGTTGTCCCTCAAGACCGCACGTCACTCCAATCTTTCCGGCGATACGTGGATTCTCTGGGTCGATTGTTACGGCATCTTCTGGGATCTCGTCTCGCCAAAAAGCGATCAGGTCCATCTGTTGGGCGCCATCCGTAATGACAACAAGCTTATCCTCGTCATCTCCGAATCCCATGAGGGTTGGCGTGGATCCTGTGCCATAGCCCATTTTGATTGAGGGCACCGCCGGACCTCCTTCGTAGGTTGACGACCAAGCGCCGTCAGCCGTTTCCGTGGAAAGCTGGCTGCCAGTCCAGACGATCTTTTGCATCAAACCTTCGCCATTAGGAGTTGTGTTATTGCTTGCCAGGTAAATCCCGTTGTTCTCATCAATAGATATAGAGTTGCTTAATGTCTGGTCCGCAGGAAGGGCATATTGGGCGACGACATTGCTCAATGTCCTGTCAACAATGGCGATACCGGAGGCGAATGTCGCGACAAGATAACCATCGTAAGTCATTGACAGGCCGACAAGGGTATTGATATTGCTGAAATAATTCTTCATGTCAATTTCCTTATCGAGCGTGATGCCTTTTGACGGATCGTTAGGGTCGGTCAGTTTGTAACGGATGATTCTTGACAAGGAATTGGTGTACGCGTAATTGTCTTTGTCGCAAAGAACGTAGTTTCCGCTGGCCATCGCTATTTGAGGTATTGGGCCTAAAATATCCTTGGCTACTTCGCCCAATTCGTTAACCGAATTGTATTTGGCGATCAACTTTTCCAGATCCTCTTGCGATTTTGTGGAAACCGTTGGATAGGCGGCTTCGGCCACTTTCTCGAAACTGCCATTACCGATATAAATATAAGAGACACGGTCGCTGGCCATTCCCCACATATAGTCTGAGTTTGTCGAGGATAAGGTCATCAGGTTGACCGGTCCGCTCCAGGTCATTGGGCATTTATCGATATCGACCTTGAATGTGCCTTCTTTTACGCTGTAAGGAAAGGCGTCTGTTTGTGCCGAATTAAAATGAGTGATACTGTAATGTTCGGCGGCGAGGTATGGATTCCTTTTCGGTACGTTTACCTCTGAGATGGGTTGGGGAGTATCATTATCGGAGCTGGTTCCTGGTTCATCATCGTCAGAGCAAGAAATAAGGCATGACAGGCCAAGAATTACCATTGGTTTGATCCCCATACATTTTTTTAATAATTCCATATTCATAAATTCGTGTGGTATAAATACCAATTTTTTAAATGTTTAATAATTGACGCGAAAGTATGGTTATGGATTGGTAAACAGCGGACAAAAAAACAAAAACGATGGACAGATAATCAATTGTCCGCCTTTTTTGCCTCCCATATATTCCTTAGTTCACCCTCTTGATAGAGTTTCCGGGCACGGCTATATGAGCGTTGGGAACCGAAGCCGCTGTTGTCGGCGATCTCTTGTTGTTTGGCTTCTGGATGCTCGTTGGCATAACGGATGGCCTGTTCCATACGAAGAACATTCAGATAGTTGTAGAATGAGATAAAGCGTTCCCTGAAGGTGATCGTGAGATAGGATCGATTGACATGAATCTTGCTTTCAAGCTCTGCTCTCGTAAGGTTGGGATCCATGAAGAGGTTTTCTCCTTCAACAACCTCTCGGATTTGTTTCTCGATCTTATCGAGCATGGCTTCGGGAAGTCCCGCTTGGTTATGCTTGGCGGATCTATTTTCTGGATCTTCCTCATTCATCGTTTCTGTTATTGCCTTGACTGCGGTCTGTCTCTTCTCGGTATTCTTGCCCGGTGTCCTTTGGGGGTGAAGGATGACAAGCAGGATCAAGAAGCCGGCGAGGCTGGCGGCGATCATGAAGCATGCCAGCCAAAACCGGCTATTGGAAAGGAATATTGTCCAGGCTATGGCAAGGAAACAGATCGGGATGAGGATGATTGACGAGGCGAAATGTATGGGAAAATCATCTTCATTGGAAAATTCTTCGTGGTTGTAGGCGTAAATTTTCTTTCCAAGCCGGAAAATGATCAGGCACAAGTAGATTGCCAGCGATACGGAGATGATTCCGACAAGTGAAAGTATCATTTTTTGTTGTCCGGCAAGATGATTTCCTCCGGCGCAGGCGAATCCTGATAACAATAGGAGGAGGCCGATCGGTATTGCTCCAATAAGCAGGATCTGTCTTTTATTCTTCTTGTAATGGCCAAAAAAGAAACTTTGGAATGTCAGTATGCTGAAGGTGGGGATGTGGAGAAGGAAGAAACTACGGGCGCATAACCATGCGTCAGGACTGTAGGGGTGAAATAGGCAAGGTATCAGTAATCCCGCTGCTAAATAGTTAATTGTCACAATTCGCCGGGCGGGAAAAAGCTGGTCCGTATCCTCATTGAATGGTCTCCACAAATTGCACCAACGAATGGCTCCGCAGAAAAGGTAGGTCAATACCAGCGTGAAACATGCGGCCATGAAAAATAGATCTTCTCCTGTTGCAATCATGTGAATAGCTTTGAATGACGGCGCTAAATTACCTCTTTTTTTGATTAAGAGGAGTGATTGACGGGCAGAAAATAGGGCATTACACACACGTACGTATGTACGAGGCGATACGTACGTACTTGTAAGGCGAAAGGAACGTACGTGTTGGACGACATATACGGTCGCGTCGCCTCACACGTACGTATGTGCTCGTCTTGCCTCTTTATCAGGGTGTAACCAGGCCACTTTTTGGACGGATTGATGAGGTTGACCGATGATATCGGCATAGAGATCCGGACGGCGGGCTTCCCTGTAACGGTGGCCTCCGGCTTGAGTCAGTTTCTCAGGAACGAGGGTAGCGATGACATAATCGTCACCCAGTTTGCGACACTCGGCCAGGATATCGCCAAAGGGATCCAGGATCATTGAGCAACCGTTCTTGATTTCGTTGTAATCGTGACCAATGGGATTGGAGAAGACAACATAGATCCCGTTGTCGTAAGCCCGTGCGGGAAGCCATTTCATGAGCCAGGCACGTCCTTTCAAGCCATCGAACTCTTGTCGGATGCTGGTCGGGTCCGCCTCTCGATTGTCCCACAGGGCAGGGTCGACCAGACCGGCACCGGGTCGGGGAGAAGGTGTACACATGGTGACGTGCGGCATGAAGATCACTTGCGCTCCAAGCAGGGCGGTCGCGCGGACATTTTCGATGATGTTGTTATCGTAGCAGATCAAGATACCACATTTCCAGCCCTTAATGTCAAATACGATGTATTGGTCGCCGGGTAGAATTGCCGGATTGATGAATGGATGCAGCTTGCGGTACTTTGCCTTGAGGCCATTAGCGTCTACGCAAATCTGTGCTTTGAATATACGGTCTTGCTCGTCTCGCTCGAAGAAGCCGGCCAGCAACGCCACGCCACAGTCTCGGGCGATGGCGATGAGTTCTTGTGTGCTGGGACCGTTGGGAATGGGTTCTGCTATCGCCAGCAACTCTTCACGGCTGAGTTCTTTGGCGAAAGTATAACCGCAGACAGAGCATTCATGGAACGCGACAATATCCGCGCCATCAGCTGCCGCTCGCTCGCACATGCGGCGGATTACGGACAGGTTGTAAGCCTTGTCGTTGTCGTGCGTCTCAAATTGGACGGCCGCGACTTTAATGGGATTTAACATGAATAATATTTTAGATTAAGTCTCAAAGTTAGGGCTTCTTGTTGGATTTCCTAAATGGTGACGGATATTTTGTTACATTTGTCCTTGAATGAACCTTAAAATGTAAAGAGACTATGTTAGTGACGACAACCAGTACCCTTGAGGGGAAGCAAATTGTGGATTATTTAGGAATCGTGTCGGGGGAGACCATTATTGGCGCGAACCTGTTCAAGGATTTTTTTGCCGGTATCCGGGATATCGTAGGCGGACGTTCAGGATCATACGAGGATGTGTTGCGTGAGGCAAAAGAGACAGCTTTGCGTGAGATGTCCGAGCAGGCGGAACGGATGGGCGCCAATGCCGTGATCGGGGTCGATCTCGATTATGAGACAGTAGGCAGCAGTGGCTCGATGCTGATGGTGACGGCGGCGGGTACCGCGGTTCGCTACAGATAACGCGAATGGGTAAAAAAATAACCCGCACCTCACGGGCGGGTTATCCCAATCAACCTAAAACTAAAACCTAAACCAATCTTTTTCCCTTTACTTAAAACCAATACTAACCTAATAGACTATTTAATATAAAAGATCAAATTTTTTCGAACTTATCATACGACGGCCAAGCACCCTCACGGCTACAAACAAATGCCGCTGTCTCGACCGCAGTCTTGTGCGCCTCTTTGAGCGACTTGCCTTTCAACAGGGAGATGATTAAAGCTCCTGAGAAAGAATCGCCCGCACCGACCGTATCCTTGACTTCCACTTTCGGGGTCGGTAGGATGGAGTATTCCTCCTTTGTATAGATAGCGCTGTAATGAGCGCCCGCAGTGAGGACAAACAACCGGAGGTTGTATTTCTCAAGGAACCATCTCGCCATCTCCTCTTCCGTACCGCTTAACTCGAACATCCCTTTCAGGATCTCCAGCTCCTCATCGTTTACCTTGAGGGCATTCGCCAAATAGAGAGATTCCTCAATCAACTCCTTACTGTAATAATGTTGCCTCATATTAATATCGAATAGGCGGTAAGCCGATTCTGGAGCGAATGAGAGTATCGCCTGGATCGTCTCGCGGGATAGTTTCGAACGTTGGGCCAACGATCCGAAACAAATAGCGTCCGCCTTTTCCGCTAAGTCGATCGCGTCCGCGGTGGGCGACATGTGATCCCATGCGACTCGTTCCGTAATGACATATTCAGGTATACCGTTCTCTAACTTGACCTGAACTGTACCTGTTGGGTAAGGCACTTTTTCTACCAAATATTGTATATGATTCTTGTCTAATTCCTCTAAGATCTCCTCGCCGTATTTATCGTCGCCAACAGCACTGATGGCATATCCCTCGCCTCCGAGGTGCGACGCATGATAGACGAAGTTAATAGGAGCGCCACCGGCTTTCTTGCCTGTGGGGAGCAGATCCCATAACAGTTCGCCAATACCTACGACAATTGGATTTCTTTTTTCTGTTTCCATGATACGCTGCTTAATCATCACACCGCGAAAATAGGGTAACAGTTGTTACGGGACTATAACATTCGCTACATTCTTTATTATTCTAGTTACATTCATGTAAGAAAATCAGGTTGTTGTAACGGTATGACAAGTCAGGTAACCAAATCGCAAGGATCAGGAGGCTACATATTCGGTTGGGGTGACTCCATAGGCCTGCTTGAAGCATTTTGTGAAATAGGCAGGTGAGGTAAAACCGGTTTGATAGGCGACTTCACTCACCGTATAACGGTTTTCCCGTAACATGTCGGCAGCTCGTTTTAGTCGGTAGTCGCGAAGGAAATCGGTGGGGGAAACACCTAGGGCTCCTTTAACTTTACGATAAAGGTGTACCCTCGAGAGTCCGATCTGCTCGCTGACTTTCTCTATATTGAATTCCGGGTCCTGGAAAGATTCTTCGACCAACTTCATGAATTGGCGCATAAAGGCGGAATCGAGATTCTCCGTAGGATTCTTTTGTGGCGTCTCCTCCGTGGTGGAAGGCAGGTTGAAATTCTTCATGAATTGTTCCCGTAGCCGCTCTCGTTCTTCCAACAGCTTGATGACACGCAGTTTGACCTCCTCAATCCGGAAAGGCTTTTGGATGTAGGCATCGGCTCCGCCACCGATACCGTAAAGTCGTTGGGTATCGTCCGAGAGGGCAGTGAGGAGGATGACGGGAATATGACTGAACAGCAGGTCCGACTTCACGCGGCGGCAAAGCTCGAATCCGTTCATTTCAGGCATGAGCACATCACTCAGCAGGAGGGCGATGTTTTCCACCTCATTCAGTTTCTCGAGGGCTTTGGCGCCATTTTCGGTAGCGATGACCTCAAAATTGGCCGATAGTTCATTGACAAGATATTCCCGGATATCGGGATCGTCTTCCGCTATCAGGATCGTATAGGGGTAACGCTTCTCCAACGCTTGGCGTATAGTGCTGGTATCGAGGTTCTCGATGCCGCATGAGTATTCGGAAACATAAGAGTCGAAAACATTGGAGTCGTCGAAATGGCTCTTGCCATTCAGAAGATGAACCGTAAAGATGGTCCTTACGTTCGGTTCGCTTTCGACCTCAATCCGGCCGTGGTGCATGGCGACAAACTCACTCGTCAGGTGCAGGCCGATACCTGTTCCTGAGGCTCGATGGTCACTTTCAGTATAGAAACGCTCGAATACCTTTGATAATTTGTCGGGCGCGATGCCTTTTCCGTTATCAGTTACCGAGAGCAGAGTCTCATCGCCCTGTTCCTCTAAGGCTATACGGATTTTTCCGCCTTTAGGAGTAAACTTGAATGCGTTTGATAAGAGGTTGGCCAACACCTTTTCCATCTTATCGGTATCTACCCAAAGGAGTTTGGATGTAAGTGACGTCTCAAATGTAAAGTCGATGTGCTTGCCTCGGGCGAGTTGGTCGAAGCAGGACTTGACTTCATGAATGAAAGGGACCATATCGATTTGGCTGACTCTCAGGTCCATCTTGTTATTTTCGATCTTACGGAAATCCAGGAGCTGATTGATGACGCGTCTCAAGCGTTCAGCATTCTTACGGATGATACGGATATCGTCTGCAAAAGCAGAGCCCGGAGGCGCGTCTTGTGCCATCTTGTCAAGTGGTCCCAAGATTAGTGTTAACGGGGTCTTTACCTCGTGTGAGACGTTGGTGAAGAAGCGCATTTTTTGGGCCGTCACTTGTTCTATGCGATGATTGGCGATGGCCAGTTCCTCTTTTTGCGATTCCACCTGTTTCTTTTTTTCTCGGAGTTTACGCATGGTTTGCCGGATCTTGCGGTTAATATAAACCACGTAGATCGCTGAGAAGATTAAGGCTAACATCAACGTCAGGATGATTACCAATGAGTTTCGCAAAAAATGATATTCTTCGAGCAGTCGGGTGACCCGTCGTTGCTGGTAATCGATTTGTCGTTGGTACTCAACCATCTGGTTCATTTGAAGGTAGATCGTGCCTGCATTGGTTTGGTCAATCTGTGGAGAGGTGAGGGCATACTCTTTTTGATAGTTCTCGCCTTTCAGGATACGGGCGGCCACCTTGATGGCGATTCCTCCTCCTGTAGGATAGTAGAATGAGCCGGCCAGATCGCCTCGGGCTACGGCCTCCAATCCCAGGCCATCACCGGGCAAGGCGTCAATTCCCACGAATTTGATTCGTTTGGCCAGGAGTGAATCCCGGTGCTCAATGGCTTGCCGGGCAGCGATGGCCATGACGTCGTTATGCGCGAAGACCGCCTCGATATCATCAATTTGCTCTAGTTGGGCGATAGCTTCGGTTGTTTTCTTTTCGGACCATCCACCCTCGATCTGTGTCAGGCGGATATTGGGATGGATAGAGGTTGCCTCTACAAACCCGTCGTGTCGCTCGATAGCCGATGAATAACTCTTATCGCCCCAAATCTCGAGTATATGGGGAGCTTCCTCATTGCTGAGGAAACTGTTGATCAACGTACCGGCAGAACGTCCGGTTTCATAATTGTCGGCACCGATGAAGGCTGAGTAATCCTCCGTGTTGAGCTTACGTTCAAGAATGATGGTCGGTATGCCGGAACGATAGATCTCTGAGGCGATGGTTGAGATGGAATCCTCATCTTTTGAAGAGATGACGATCAGGTCTACCTTTTGCCGGGCCAGTTGCTTGATCTGTTTGATTTGTGTCTTCGAGCTTTGGTCCGCGTCAAGAATCTGTATGCCGATATCGGGATAATTGGCCGCCTCGACGTTGATGTCGGTCAATAGGGCCTGACGCCACGCGTCGGTTGTCCCGCAAAGGGAAACCCCGACGGTATATTTAGGTTTTTCCTCGTTATCCGAACAGGCGGACAGGATGAGGAGAAGGAGCGACAACAGCGTTATGGAGAGGCTAGATCTCATTATATCAATTATTTCTGGAATACTTTTGTGGATTTGATGATAATGTCGTGTAAGGGCCGATCATTCTGGTCGGTCTTAACGTTGGTCATTTTCTCCACGATATTGAATCCTTCCACCACCTCGCCGAAGATGGTGACGGAGCCGTCGAGGTGGGGGACTCCACCAATCGTGCGGTAAACTTCACGCCGTTCTTCGGGGATGACGATCGGGCCTAACTCTGCCAGCGTATCCTCCAAGAGAATAGAGGCCTGAATATGCAATTCGTCTTCCTTATCGGGCGAGGACAGGTCGGGGTTTTCTCGTTTGAGCCGATCTCGGAAGCGGAAGTAAAGCCAGTTACGACGGATCTCGTTCAGTCGGGCTTCTCGCTCGGCGAATTCCTCTTCCTTGAAGATATGTCCTTGTACGAAACAGAATTGTGTTCCTGCGGAGGCACGCTCGGGGTTCTCCGCGTCGATCTCTTTAGCGTCGATCAGGGCGCCTCGTTTGTTGAAGTAATGTGGCAGGATCTCGGCCGGGACGGTATAACCTCCACCATCATCACCGTAAAGGGCTCCTGGCTCATGGGCCTTACTGCTTGGGTCGCCTCCTTGGGCTACGAACTCCTTGATGACCCGATGGAACAGGACACCTTCGTAGAAATCCGTTTGGCAAAGCTTGATGAAATTATCGCGATGAAGCGGGGTGTCGTCGTAAAGACGTACGGTGACATCGCCCATCGTCGTCTCTATCGTGACGTAGACGGGCTTGCCCGGCTCCAGCGGCTTTTGGCCGCAGCCGCTGAGGATAAGGCTTATAAAGCCTATTAATAAGCTAATTGTATGGATGTTTCTCATGATCTTTCTCCTTTCTTTTCCGCCCAAACAAGCATCTGGCAGTTCTTGCAATCGAACTGAAGCCGCAGGCGTGTCTCTTTATATATAAGGTAATAAGGTTCACGGTAAGGGGAGCGACCCTTCTGGTGAATCGGGCACCAACCCATGCTGTAGCGTAGGCAATGTTTCGTGAACATGAGTGGTTCCTCCAGCGTTGGGGCCAGCTCGAAGGCCGGATCGACCTGCTGGATGCCATGTTCCTTGTAAAACTGTCGTGCCTTATTGTTGGCCACGTTGCCAAGGTAAGTCAGGTGCGTAGTGCCGAATGTTACTCCGGCGCTCTCTTTCTGTTTTTCCTTCCAGCGGACAATCTCTCGCTGATAACGTATCCGTTTATCTGCCATTAGCCGTTCGACCGCCTCACGACGCATCTCCGCTAATAGCGACGAGGGAACGAACCAGTTGCTGTCCATATGGATCTCGATCCGGTCTGCCCGGAAGAGGGTATCGCCCAAACGGGCCAGCTGGGTCCGGATATTATCCGCTTGCGGGCGTCGGGCCATCTCTTTGGCGAAAGGCTTGGCGATGGTGACGCGGGCACCGGTCTCATCCTCAAGCTCGAGCGTGAAACCGGCGGGATATTCGCCAAAGAGGAGACTCAGTCCCAATTCCCGTTTGGCGGAGGGCTTGGCCAGTTGTCGTTCGAACGCTTGGTCGAGGTTGCGATAGACAGCGGTCTTGGGCGCGATCACTACCCGGTCGAGGGTATAGACCTTGTTCCCTTCCGCCCGGTTGACGCGGAATCCTTCCAACTCGCCACGGCTGTTAAAGAAACTCAGGCCGTCGCCATTGCTCAGGGGCTGGGTGGTGGCGATGGTGAGGGCATTTCCTCGTGCCTCCTTGACGCGTCCGATAGGTTCACCCAAAGACTTGGGTGTATCGAACGCCGTGATATCCTTGTTACGCCCATCCAGCAGGAAAGGCGTGAATCCTCGGTTGAAGCTCTTGGCTGGGGCCGGTGTAAAGGTGTAGGTGCATCGTCCGGCGGAGGCTTGCCGGTATTCAGGGCGGCGGGCGATGATCTCGTCCAGCTTTTGCCGATACCAGGCGGTGATGTTCTTGACATACGAGAGCTCTTTCAGCCGTCCCTCGATCTTGAGCGACGTTACGCCGGCATCGAGCAATGCCTCCAATCGATCGCCCCGGTTCATGTCCTTGAGCGAGAGAAGATGCTTGCCTTGGGCGATCTCACGTCCGTCGGCATCAGCCAGCGTGTAGGGCAGGCGGCAATATTGGGCGCACTCGCCCCGGTTGGCGCTTCGGCCCGACAAGGCGGCGCTCAGGTAGCATTGCCCGCTGTAGCTGACACAAAGGGCGCCATGTACGAAGACCTCGAGCGGGACGTGGGTCGACGCCGCGATCCGGCGAATCTCCTCGAGTGTCAGTTCCCGCGCCAGGACCACTTGCGAGAAGCCCAGCGCCTCCAGTTGGCGGACCTTCTCGGGTGTCCGGTTGTCCATCTGTGTCGAGGCATGGAGGGGAATAGGGGGCAGGTCCATGCGGAGGATGCCCATGTCTTGTACGATGAGGGCATCGACCCCGGCCCGGTAAAGGGCATGGATCATTCGCTCGGCGTCGGCCAGCTCATCGTCCATCAGGATGGTGTTAAGCGTCACGTAGATCCGGACGCCATAGGGATGGGCGTAGTCGCACAGGCGATGGATATCTTCCAGGCTGTTACCCGCCGCCGCACGGGCGCCAAAACGGGGCGCGCCAATGTAAACGGCGTCGGCGCCGTGGTTGATGGCCTCCAGGCCGCATGTCAGGTCGCGAGCGGGCGCCAGAAGCTCGATGGGTCGGCTGTTGTTGCTCATTTAAGTTCGCCTAGATGTTGTATCTCCTTGATATCAAAAGGTGTCTCTTGATAGACGTAATAGTTGAGCCAGTTGGTGAAGAGCAGGTTCGCGTGGCCTCTCCAGCGAACGACCGGTCCTTGTGCCGGGTCGTCGTTGCGGTAATAATTGCGGGGCATGGCGATGGGCAGTCCCTTACCGAGATCCCGCATATACTCGTCATTGAGTGTATAAGGTGAGTACTCGGAGTGGCCGGTGATGAAGAACTCGCGGCCGCCACGGGCCATGACCATATAAACGCCCGACTCCTCGCTCTCGGAAAGGATCGTCAGGGCAGGCACTTTCAGTATATCGTCGCGCCGCACCTCGGTATGCCGGCTGTGGGGCACGTAAAACTCATCGTCGAACCCGCGGAAGATCGGGGTGAAAGGCTCGCGAAGTACGTGGCGGAAAATACCGAACATCTTCGCCGGCAGGTCGTATTTGGGGATGCCATAAAAATGATAGAGTCCTGCCTGTGCCGCCCAACAAATGTAAAGTGTTGAGGTCACGTGAGTTCTTGCCCAGTCAAAGATCTCGGTGATCTCATCCCAATAGGAGACCTCCTCAAAGGGCATCTGCTCGACGGGAGCGCCGGTGACGATCATGCCGTCGTAGTAATCGCCCGCGATCGTATCGAAATCCTTATAGAACTCGCGCATGTGCTCGATGGGCGTATTCTTCGGGGTATGTCCCTTGATCTTAAGAAATTCCAGCTCTACCTGCAGCGGGGTGTTACTCAGGAGACGCACCAGGTCGGTTTCTGTCGTGATCTTCAAGGGCATCAGGTTGAGGACGATCACCCGCAGCGGACGGATGTCTTGCGTCGAGGCACGGAGATAGTCCATCACGAAGATGTGCTCCTTTTTCAGCAACTCGATGGCCGGCAGGTTTTTTTGTAAATTTAATGGCATCTTTTTTCGTCTGTTTTAAGATTGATTGATGCGCAAAGATAATAAAATAATCGGTAGGTTTACCCCTGTGACAAGTCTCGTCAAGGCGTATTGTGGATGGATTCGCCCTGCGAAAGCCCCAGCGCACTCCGCTGAAGGAAGATTCGCCCCGCGCAAGCCTCAGCGCACTTCGCTGAGGCTTGCGCGCTAGGGCTTGGCTTTAGGATTGGCCCGCGTTGGCCGTATCGCTCTCGCCATAGCCTCCTCCAAGAGCTTTATAGAGGGAAACGATGGAGAGCAGCTCGTTAAGAACGGCATCGTTGAGTCCGATCTGGGCATCCAGCAGACCACGCTGGGCATCGAGTACATCCATATAACTCGTTACACCGTTGATGTATTGCAGCTGTGCCAGTTCCAGATAGTTGCGGGCCGACGACTCGAGTTTTTCCATGGAGGCGCGAACCTCTTTTACCTTGCGGACGGTGATAATGGCGTTGTTCACCTCCTTGAAGGCGCCGAGCACGCTCTTCTGGTATTGCAGCACCTCTTGCTCATAACGGGCTTGAGCCGCTTTCAGGTTGGCCCGGTTCTTGACGAGGCCGACAAGAGGTTGTGTCAATCCTCCGATGATATTCCATGCGCCACTCTTCAGCAGGTTCGATACCTCATTGCTCTCGAAGCCCAGATCGCCCGTCAGGGTAATCCTGGGGAACATATTGGCCTTAGCCATGCCGACCCGGGCGTTGGCCGCCTGAAGGGTCAGCTCCGCCTGGCGCATGTCGGGACGTCGCTCGAGCAGGGTCGAGGGCAGTCCGACCGGCAATGTCTCGGGCAAATGCTGGTTGCCCAGGTCCGCACCACGAGGAATCTCGCCTGTATATTCACCCAACAGCATGGAGAGGTCGCTTTCCTTGATCTTGATCTGTCGCTCAAGGTTCGGGATAAGGGTCTCCGTGCGGGCCATTTCCACCTGTGCCTGGTTGTAGGCGGTCTCGGGTGTCAATCCACCCTCGTAACGCAGCTTGGCGAGGCGAACGCCCTCACGCCGGGCAGTCAGGGTCTGTTGCACGATCGAGAGCTCGCGGTCGAGGGCACGTAACTGATAATAGTTGGTAGCCACTTCGGCGACGATAGTCATTTGGAGGGCACGAACATTCTCTACCGAGGCGAAATACTCGGCGATGGCGGCCTCGTTGGCCCAGCGCAGGCGGCCCCAAAGGTCAAGCTCCCACGAGTAGACGAGCTTGGCTCCGTGCTCGGGGTCTGGCTTGGGGTCATTACCGCCATAATTCAGTTGCTCTTTTCCGAAGTAGACATTCGCCTTGATGTCAGGGAAGAGATCTGCGAAAGAGATCCGCCGGGCGGCCATCATCTCCTTGAGGCGTGCCGCGGCAATATTCACGTCTTTATTGTTCTCGAGCGCCTTATGGATTAATTGGCGCAGCGTCTCATCCTCATAGAGACTTTCCCAGGGGATATCGGCAACCGACGAGCTGTCGCCCTCGGTTGTCGCCTCGATTTGATCTGGCAAGTTCAGCTCGGGGCGTGCGTAGCGTTTGCCAACCTTGCAAGAGGCAAGCAGGCAGAGCGCCGCCGAGATGATCGCGATATGTTGAATAAGATGTCTGTTCATGATCTTGAGTTTTTACGATCCATTAAACGTTGTTTGACTTTCGAGAGGATCTGGTCGCGTTTTTCGCCCAGTTTTTCCTTCTGTTCCTCCAGTTTTACCTCGATGGTTTCGGGAATGCGGGCTTTATCTTTGATCTTATATATAAGGACAAAGAAGAATGGTACCATGACGATGCCCACCGTAGTGGCCACCAGCATTCCGAAAAAGACACCTGTGCCGATGCTGTGTCGTGAGGCCGATCCTGGGCCCGAAGCCAAGACCAAGGGCAACATGCCCAAGATAAATGCTAATGAGGTCATCAAGATGGGACGGAAACGCAACTGGGCCGCATGGATGGCCGCTCTTACGACATCGACGCCACGATCAACTTGCGCCTTGGCGAACTCCACGATCAGGATGGCATTCTTCGCCGCTAGACCAATTAAGGTCACCATACCGATCTGGAAATAAATGTCATTCTCCAGTCCTGTGCCCCAAATGCCCAGATAAGCCCCTAATGCGGCGATCGGCAAGGAGAGCAACACGGCGATCGGGACGATCCAGCTCTCGTATTGCGCCGCCAGGAAGAGGAAGACGAAGAGGAAGACGAGGGCCAGGACAAATCCCGTCTGTCCGCCCGCTTGTTTCTCCTGATAGGAAAGTCCGCTCCACTCTAATCCGATGTTGTCCGGTAAATGTTCGGCGACGATACGTTCCATGGCCGCCATAGCGTCGCCTGTACTGTAGCCATGTGCGGCCACGGCATCGATGGAGGCGGTCGAGAACATGTTGAATCGTTTGATCGTACCTGGTCCGGTCGTGTATTCCACTTCACCCAAGGCCGTTAGCGGCACCATAGCGCCATTTTGCGCCCGCACGAAAAAGAGGTCAAGATTGTCTTTGCTTCCCCGATAGGAGGCATCGGCTTGAATATAGACACGATAGACTCGATTGAACATATTGAAGTCGTTCACGTAGACCGATCCGAGATAGGCTTTCATGGTCGAAAAGATATTCGCCAAGGGGATGCCCAGGAATTTGGCCTCGTCGCGGTTTACATTAAAATAGAGTTGGGGAATCTCGCTCTGCAAAGCGGAGGAGACACTTTCCAGCTCAGGCGCTTGCGAGGCATAATAGAGGAACGTATCGTTGGCCGCGATCAGGTTTTCCCACGTCGCGTCGCCTCGCGCTTGAAGCTGCATCTCCAAGCCACCGCTCTCGCCCAAGCCAGGGATCACCGGTGGACGGGTGACGTATGCTTTCGCCTCGGGATAATAGTAGAATTCGTCGCGGGCATCGTTCATGACTTCTTCCACGCTCATGCCTGCCCCTTTGCGCTCTTCCCAAGGTTTCAGGATGACGGTCAGCCGGGCACGACTTTGGTTGGTGCCGACGCGTGCGCTGGTACCGGTCTGGTTCTGGACATAAGCGATAGCCGGATGCTGGATCAGGTAATCGATCGCCCGGTTTGTGACGTTACGTGTCCGCTCTAAGGTCGTTCCTTCTGGCATCTCAATCTCAACGTAAAAGAAGCCTTGGTCTTCTTCTGGGATAAAACTTGTAGGCAAGGCCTTGTTTAAGACAAAGATGAACACCAGCACCATTCCGAAGCCCGCCAAGAGTCGACGAGGGTGCGCGAAAGCCCGTTTTAATATTCCCGTATATTTTAAGTTGCCTTTCGCCAACCAATAATTGATCCAACGGAAGACAATATTTTTCTTCTTGTGGGATGGTTTCAGCAAAATCGCGCACATTGCCGGACTTAAGGTCAGTGCCACGACTGCCGAGAGCATCACGGATACGGCGATCGTGATGGAGAACTGCCTGTAGAGTAATCCGGTGATTCCCCCCAAGAAACTGACCGGTACGAAGACGGCTGTCAGGACCATAGAGGTCGCGATTAAGGCACCCGCCAATTCTTTCATCGCTTTATGGGTAGCCTCTCGGGGTGGCAAATGTTCCTCGTGCATGATGCGTTCTACGTTTTCCACTACAACGATAGCATCATCCACGACGATACCGATCGCTAAGATCAAGCCCAGCAAAGTCAGCATGTTCAGCGAGAATCCCATGACCAGCATGAACCCGAACGTACCGATTAAGGAAATGGGGACGGCTATGGTTGGAATCAAGGCTGCCCGCCAGTTCTGCAAAGAGAGGAAGACGACGAGGATGACCAGGAAAAGAGCCTCAAACAGAGTCTTATAGACTTCATGTACCGATTGGGCGATGTATTCCGTTTGGTCGAAGGGGAAGTTGTACTCCATACCTTCCGGGAAGTTTTTGCTGAGCTCTGCGACAGCTTCCTTGACGCGGGTCGCTACCTCGAGCGCATTGGCGCCAGGCAACATATAGATACCCAAAATCGCGGCATTCTTTCCGTTGATGCCACTTTCCGTGTTGTAGGAAGCGGCTTCCAATGAAACTCGGGCTACGTCTTTCATGCGGACAATAGAACCGTCGGTATTGGCCCGGATCACGATATTCTCGAACTCTTCGGCGCTCGATAAACGGCCTGGTGCGGTGATTGGAAGATTCACGTCGACATCACTGATGGGTTGTCGGCCCAATTCGCCAGCCGTTGACTCACGGTTCTGGTCGCGCAGGGCATTTTGTAAGTCTTGTACCGTCAGGCCCATATTCGCCAAGCGGTCGGGATAAACCCAGATTTGCATGCCATAGTAACGGCTACCGATATTGGTCACACGGCCGATGCCAGGGATACGGCGCAACACGTCTAGCACGTTGATGGTCGCGAAGTTACTTAGATAGATCTCGTCGAATTTCGGATCGTCTGACATCAGCGTGAGAGACATCAACTGACTGGGTGATTGTTTTTCAACCGAGATACCTTCTTGGATGACCTCGGCCGGTAGGCGACTCTCCGCCAGTTTTACCCGATTCTGGATCTCGACAGCGGCAAGGTCCGGATCTGACGTGACATCGAATGTCACGTTGATGGTCAAGTTGCCGGAGTTTGAGCAACTGCTTTGCATGTAGATCATGCCGGGCGTGCCGTTTAACTCTTGTTCAATAGGAGTCGCTACCGCTTGTGAGACAGTCAATGCGTTGGCACCAGGGTAGGACGCGCTTACCCGTACGACAGGAGGCGTAATTTGTGGGTATTGGTCGATCGGTAATGAGACGAGGCCAATGATACCCACGATGACAATCAGGACCGAAAGGACGGTCGAGAAGACGGGGCGGTCAATGAAAAATCCGGGTGTCATGCTTCTTCCTCCTCTCTTAATGCTTGGATAGCCTTATCGTCATTCGATTGGATCGCATGGACGCTAACACCTGGGGTCAATTTGTGGTAGCCTTCGATCACGACCTGCTCGTTTTCGCCCAAACCTCGTTCGATCACCACCTTGTTACCCACTTCCGGGCCAAGTTGGACAAATCGTTTCTCGGCCACGCCATCCCGACGGATGATGTAGATGAAAGCGCCACCCTTCTCGATAGAAAGGGCCTTGCGGGGAACGACAATTGAGCGCTCGCGAACATCAAGCAATAATTTCACTTTCGTATATTGTCCTGGCAATAATTTCAAATTAGGGTTGGGCAACTCCGCGCGTACCGTAAAGGTTCCCGTCTTGGGATCCACGGATGGGTCGGCAAAGTCGACGATACCCTTGATGGGATATTCCGTATCATCAGCCAGGGTGACGGTAACGGTCGGTTGCCATGAGCGGCTGGAGTCGCGCTCGCCGAAACGGACGTTACGACGCTCGGCACGCAGGTAGTCGAGTGCGGTCATATTGAAGTCGACCTGTACTGTATCGCTCTTCACGACTTCGGCCAGTTTTGAGTTGACACCAGGTCCTACCAATGCGCCAATATCTACGAAACGTTCACTGATCTTTCCGGAAAGGGGTGATGTGACGATCGTGTAGCTCAGTTCCATCTCGGCCTCGTCGAGGTCTGCCTTGTTCATGGCGATATCCGCCTCGGCGTCCTCAAGAGCGGCGATAGCGTTATCCAGGTCCAATTGGCTGGCGGCGTGTTGCTCATAAAGAGGAGTCAGACGCTCCACGTCACGTTTCGCCTTGGCGGCTTGGGCCTGACTCTTTTTCAAGCGTGCTTTTGCCTTTTCGACACGTGCTTTATATTGGGCGGAGTTGATGATAAACAGGGGCTCGTTCTGCTTGACCTGTTTTCCCTCCTCGAACAGCATCTTTTCCAGGAATCCCTCTACACGGGCGTGGATCTCGACAAAACTGGAGGCGCGGATACTTCCGACATACTCGCCAAAGATTTTGACATCCTCCTTTGAAGGTTTCTCTACAATCACGATGGGGAGTTTCGGCTCTTCTTTACGGTTACATCCCGCCAGGATGAACAGAAAAGCCAACAAGACGATTTGCGCTTTAACCATACTCTTGCTAAACATTCTTTTCTATATAAATTACTAATGCTACATTTAACCCTCACTTTCAAGAAATAATCGTTCCATCCCGTTTATTCCGCCTCAAAATTAACTCACATTCACCATAAATGGCTAGAGGAACCCTAAAATTAACTTTTTCTTTGGAATAATCCAAGCGTGACCGTGGAATAAATCCACAGTATCGGGGTGGAAAATCCCCACATATTTACACGCTTTCCCCAAAAGTGGAGGTAAAAAACACGGACGGCACGAAATGCGCGGTAAGGGATGATTGAACCTTCCCATGCGTGTCTCGTGTCGTCCGTGTATCAGATTAAAATTTAGTTGCCTCATTCAGTCGCCAAAGCTTTCCATAAAGGATCATTGGGAACTGGGGCGACAATGGTAATCTCCTGTTTTGAGACCGGGTGCGTAAAAGCGGCGCTCCGGGCATGAAGGCTGATGCCCCCATCCTTGTTGGATCGTTCGAAACCATATTTCAGGTCTCCCTTAATAGGACATCCCATCTTGGCCAACTGGCAACGGATTTGATGGTGTCTTCCCGTTTTCAGGTCGATCTCGAGCAGGAAATAGTTTTCAGATCGGGCGATCAACTTATAGTGCAGGATCGCCTTTTTGGAATTGGGCTGCTCCGTGTCGTAAGCGTAACTTTTGTTTTGCTTCTCATTGCGGACCAGCCAGTGGGTCAATTCGCCCTCCGGTTGCGAAGGACAACGTTTGACGATGGCCCAATAGGTTTTCTTGATGGCACCGGTCCTGAACATGTCGTTCAGGCGAGCCAAAGCCTTACTGGTCTTGGCGAAGAGGACGATGCCGCTGACGGGGCGGTCTAACCGGTGTGTAACGCCAACGAAAACATTGCCGGGCTTATTATACTTCTCCTTCAACCAGATTTTCAAGGATTCGGACAGGGGTTGGTCCCCTGTCTTATCTCCCTGTACGATCTCGCCGCAGCTTTTGTTGACTGCGATGAGGTGATTATCCTCGTAAATGACTTCCATATTACATGTTCATGCCGCCATCCACCTGGATCACTTGGCCGGAAACATATGACGACAAGTCTGAAGCCAGGAATGTCGCGACATTAGCGACATCTTCCGGCGTACCGCCACGGCGCAAAGGAATTTTCTTGCACCATTCCTGGCGAACCTCCTCAGAGAGTTGCGCGGTCATGTCGGTGATGATGAAGCCCGGTGCGATCGCGTTGGCACGGATACCTCTTGAACCCAATTCCTGAGCGATTGATTTAGCCAAGCCGATCATACCAGCTTTAGAAGCGGAGTAGTTGGCTTGTCCTGCGTTACCGTGTACGCCAACGACAGATGCCATATTGATGATGTTACCAGAACGTTGCTTCATCATGATCGGAGTGCAGGCATGGATGAAGTTGAACGCGGATTTCAGGTTGACGTTCAATACGGCATCCCATTGTCCCTCGCTCATGCGCATCATCAGGCCGTCTTTTGTGATGCCGGCATTGTTAACAAGGATATCCACCCGTCCGAAATCTTTGACGATCTCAGCGACAACGTTGTGTGTCTCCTCAAAATTAGCGGCATTAGAGGCATAACCTTTAGCCTTGACACCCAGGGCTTCGATCTCTGCCTGTGTAGCCAGGCCCTTCTCGTCAATCACCAAGTCTGTGAAGGCGATGTTGGCGCCCTCTGCGGCGAACTTCAAGGCGATCGCCTTGCCAATACCACGAGCGGCACCCGTAATAATGGCTACCTTTCCATTTAATAATCCCATAATCTTGTTTAATATTTTAAGATGTTGTTTGTTAGTATTTGATTAAACATGCTCCGGCCGAGTAGCCTCCACCGAAGACCGTGATACAGATCAGGTCTCCCTTCTTGAAGCGGGCGTCGTTTTGCGCGTAAACCAAGGCTGAGCTGACGGAGCCGGTATTACCCAATTCCTCGATATTATGCAGGAATTTCTCCTCCGGCAAGTTCAGCTGTTTACTGATGTTCATCATGATGCGCAAATTGGCTTGGTGGCCGATGAAATAACTCAGGTCGTTGATGGAGTAACCATTCTTTTCCAAAAGATGGATCGCGTTTTTCGGCATGTAGGTGCAGGCCTGAACGAAGACGTCACGTCCTTCCGGCATGTCGATACCGCCATCCCTCGGGCGCAGGTGTACGCCATCAGGACCTTTTCCAACGCATGCGAGAGCTTGGGTCATGATCTCTACGATCTCTGCGTCATGATCTGTTACTCGTTCTTTAGAGATGAAGTAGGCTGCGGCAGCGTCACCCCACAAATGGCCCGCTTTCGGGTCTGTCTCGTTCCAGTAGGCAGAGTTCTTGTCTGCCGAGATAATCAGGGCCTTGGTCGCCTTGCCCATCGCGAAATAACCTTCAACAACCTCCAGGGCATTGACGAATGAGGAGCAGGCAGATGACAGGTACAGCGCTTTCGCTTCCTGGATCTGGAACTCCCGTTGCGCCACATGGGCAGCGGTCGCTACGGTATCGTACGGGGAATAAGATGCGGCGACGATCAAGTCTACTTCCTTGATGTCGTATGGCAACTTGGGTAACGCGTTTCGTATCGCTTCCAAACCCATCGTGTTGATATTCTCATCCGGTCTAGCCTTTGAACGGGTTTTAATACCTGTTCTTTGCTCGATCCATTCGCTTGTCAGCCCGTTTAATTCAAAAAAATGTTGGTTAGGCACCCGCTCTTCGGGTACATAAAATCCTGTTGCGTTAATATACATTCTCAGGTCGCTTTATTTTAATTCCGTTAAAAATTAAGTTCATCACGTTGTCACGTCGTTTGAGCCTCTGGGCGATATTATCACCCATGACTCCCCGGATATAGGGGACTTCCAATCCTTTGAGGGCATAATGCAAGACTGAGGCGGTAATGCTTGTGTCCGGCACCAGGAAAACGCCCTCCTTCACGCCATCGTCTAATATACCTTTGATAATCTCCACCTCCTTGAGATCAAACTCTTTCCTGACCTTTTCCACACGCCAGATGTCCCGAAAAAAGGTTGCCCGGAGCGTTCCATTCCGGAAGACAAGCGCCTTGATCGCATCTAAACGTGTATAAATTAAGGTCGTGAGTTTTTCATCTGCTGGCAAGTGCTTACCCGCTACGTCGATCAGCATTTGGTGAAGCTGGTTCAGCTCCGATTCGACGACTGCCAGGTAGATCTCATTTTTACTCTTGAAATAGGTATAGAGTGTGCGCCGTCCTTTTTTGGAGGCTTGAGCAATGTCGTTCATAGTCGTGTTGTCCACTCCCATGCGGGCAAACAGTTGCCTCGCCACATCCACCAACATATCCCTCGTTTTTGAAGCAGTCACCGACATCTCATTGCACATTTTAATTCAAATTGCGCACAAAGTACTTAAAAAAGATTCTATTATACAAGCGGAGAATAAAAAAGTTGCGCAAAGATTTGTTTTTTGAAAAATAAGTCTTACCTTTGCAGTCGAATCAGTAATGGTTATAGAAGTACATCGCGGAGTGGAGCAGTGGTAGCTCGTTGGGCTCATAACCCAAAGGTCGTAAGTTCGAATCTTGCCTCCGCAACTCATTAAGTCATATCTAAGCAAAGCTGGATATGACTTTTTTTATGTTTAATCATTTAAAATGTTAGATTTAATGAGGACGTTAAATTGGTTATTGGTTGTGTTCTTCTCTTGCCTGATGTCACAGTTTTTCATGAGTTGTGATAGTGAGGAGAGTGGTGAGTATGTTTATGTGTTTGAGATCACGAGCCCTAGTGGCGCAGTTGCGATGGATTTTACAATGAAGTATGAAAGTGTTTTGGAGGAATACATCGTTAAATGTGGTGGTACGAAATATATGAGTGGCTACAAGTTTGTTGGCGAGGAAAGTGAATGTAAGTTCAAAGCGACATCGGCGGTCCAGTCGTTTATGACTTTTATGGAGTCTGACGAGGGCGTAGGGCAGGGAAGCCTGTATGCTGAAAATGAGGTGAAGGTCCGTGTTTTGGGATCTACCAGCTCACCGGATTCACCCGAGAACCTGATTTATGAGCAAACTTTGAAATAAGTAAGAACGTTTTGAGAGAGGGGGAGCATCAGCTCCCCCTTTGTTGTAAATTATATTTCGATCTCGATCATTTCTCCATAAGAGGGGACCTGCTTAAAGGCTTCCACCAAGTCATATTCTCCTATGTAAACCCGTGCGCAGGTCAGGATGCCGCCATGAGCGAAAAGGCAGGCGCTCCGCAATCCGCTTTGTCGGACTTCGTCCAGGAAATGGCTGACACGGTGGTATTGATCCTCTAGTGATTCGCCACCCGGTGTCGTTACCTTTTGCCAATCCATAAACCACGCTTTCGACCTTGGATCGTTCGATATCTCGTCCCAGCTTTTCATTTCCCACTCTCCGAAATTTATCTCTTTTAACCGATCGTCACGGATCGCGTCGGGATATCTGCAATAGTCCGCCAACCGGGTACAACGGCTCAAAGGACTGGTCCAAACCCGTTCTATGTTAATGCCCTCCAAACGCTGCTTGACGGCTGCCGCCTCGATCTCGAATGTCTCTTTCAAGGGGACATCCGTTTGTCCGTACGCGAATCCTGCGGGAACCGCGACTGAGGTGTGTCGAATTAAGTAAAGTTTCATATTCCTAGAACTTTAAAGTGTAAATAATCAGGATGCCCAAATAGAAACTCAATTCACAGAGCAGGAATGTCGCTCCACAGCAGTCGCCCGTATAGCCTTGCAATCTTTTTTTCATCAGGTTGGTCAGGGCATACCAGCAAAGTGGTGGGCAGAGACAAGCCAGCAGGTAGATGGGTTTGGGGAGCCAGAGCAGAGGCAGGAGGCCCGTGACTGCGCAAATCATCACTTCTCCAGGGCTCATCCGGCTATAGACCGTTTTATTTTTGGCCTCCTCTTCCTTCCGGGCGTAAGGCAACCGGTTGATGATCATTCCGGATACCGCTTTTGAATAGGGATCGCCGGCCAGGATCACGCTACCCGCCAAGGCAATCGGCAGCTCGCTCAGTGATAGGTAGAGCAGTCCGAAGTAACTGATCAATCCGATAACGCCGTAACTGCCGATGTGTGAGTCCTTCATGATGACGAGGATACGCTCTCGTGTGGTACCACCACCAAACCCGTCGAAGAAGTCTGCCAAGCCATCTTCATGCAGGCAACCGGTGACGAGCAGTCTTGCCGCAATCGCCAATAAGATCGCCACTGAGGGTGGAAAACAGATGTTGGCGACATAAAGTGTCAGGGCCATACAACCGGCGGTCATCCATCCGGCGATGGGCCAATAGCTCACGATATTCTTGAAATAGGCCGCCGGTACCTCGCCCAGCTTCCAGAACGGGAGCCGGGTGAAGAAGATCAAGGCCGCTAATATTCGGAGCATGGCATCAGAAATATTTGGTAATCGACGCCTGCTTGAAAGAGTGCATCTCATTGATCATCCGGACGGCCGAGTCGAGGATCGGATAGGCGCAAACAGCACCGCTTCCCTCGCCAAGACGCAGGCCAAGGCTCAACAGGGGTTTAGCGCCTAGGTAATCGAGCACTCGCTTGTGTCCAGCCTCATCGCCACAATGGCCAAAGACACAATATTCCAACATCTCCGGGTGGAGCTTGGAGGCCAACAATACGCAGTTGGTCATGATAAAGCCATCCACCAGGATAATCATCTTCAGCTCGGCGGCACGCAACATACCGCCAACAGCCATTACCATCTCATAACCACCGAAATAGCGGGCTACGTCGAGCGGGCTTCGGTCGCCCTTGTAATTGTCGAGCGCCTGTTTCAGTACCTCATATTTATGCTTGATTCCGGCGCTGTCGAGGCCGCTTCCGGCGCCAACGCAATCGATCAGGGGAATACCAGTCAGGCAGGTCATCCACATGCTCGAGGTTGCGGTATTGGCGATACCCATCTCGCCGAAGCTGACGACATTACAACCCTCATGATAACAATCGCTCACGATGTCGGCTCCGTATTGGAATGCCAGTTCCAGCTCCTCTTCGGTCATGGCCGCCTCATGAAGGTAGTTACGGGTTCCTTTCCGTATCTTTCGGTCGATCAGCTCAGGAATAGGAGGAAAGTCATAATCCACGCCACCATCCACGATCTTGATGTCGAATCCATGTTGACGGGCAAGGAAGCAGATACCCGCACCGCCATTCAGGAAATTATAGATTACCTGTCGGGTAACCTCTTTCGGCGACTTGCTGATGTTCTCGTCGGCGATACCATGGTCGGCCGCATAAATCACGTTGACCGGATGGCGCAGTGATGGTTCCAATGTTTGTTGAATCAATCCTACTTGCAGGGCCAGTTCCTCCAATCGCCCCAATGAACCCTTCGGTTTGGTCAGGTTCTCGATTTTGTCTCTCAAAGCCGGCTCGATCGCACGGTCCGGCCTTACGATATTGAATTGCATAAGTTTATATGTTTTTTAGTATAAATCCCTTAAAGGTTCACAAAAGTAACGATTTGTTTGGAGATAAAGAAGGGGTTGGGGTAAAAGGAAAACAGAGGACTTTAGTTGATTTAGTTCAGCTTTAGTTCAGCCGGATTTGCAATCCGGCTGTTGTTTTGCCTGTGGCGGATTGTAAATCCGACAGTTCTTCGGAACATTGGGCAGATTACAAATCTGCCTGAACTAAATGCCTGAACTAAAGAGCGTAAATCCGGCTTTTATTTCACCTTCATCGGGATACCGCTGACCATCAGGATGACCTCGTCGGCTTTTGAGGCGATGTATTGGTTGAGCCAGCCTTGCAGGTCAGTGAACCGTCGTTGGGTCTCGTCGGGCGAGACGCCACCCATGCCCAGCTCGTTGGTGACGAAGATCAGGTAGGCCTCCTGTTGGGCCAACAGGTCGAATTCCGCTTTCAGTTGCTCGAGCGACAGGGCTATGTCGCCTTTATTGTCGAAATAGAAATTGGTGGCCCACAAAGTCACGCAGTCGATCACCACGACCCGTCCCTGCAGGTCGTGATGGCCGATTGCCTTTTCCTCCTCAATATTGGTCCATTCCGGGCCACGATCCCGTTGGTGCCGTTTTACCCGTTCGCGGAACTCGTCGTCCCAGACTCTCGAGGTAGCCAGATAAACCGGGTTGGTGGAGAGGGAGAGGGCCCTCTTTTGCGCATAACCGCTTTTACCCGACCGTTGTCCGCCAGTTACCAATACGATCCGTCTGTTCTCAGTCATTGCGTCTGCGTTTGGCGGCTCTCAGGGCCTTGTTGATCGGATTGTTCTTGCTGGTCTTACGCAGGGCGGCCGATTTGGGGTTGGCGGCGATGCGCTGGATGATGGCGCCCCGGCTCAGCGATTTCTTGAATCGTGGGGTCATGGCCTCACGGAGCAGCTGCTCCTCGTCGAAGGTAAGGCGTTTCTTGTGATAGTCGCCCTCCTTCTCCTCCTTGCGCATGGCGGCATATTTATTGTATTTTCCGAAATGCTCCCGTTTAGGGGCTTTTTTGCCCGGCTCGCCCCATGAGCGGTGGGTCGCCTTTTTCAATTGGGCGTTCTCCTCTTGCGCCTTGGCACGTTGTTCCTCCTGGCGTTGGATGTATTTGACCACGCTAACCGGTTCGCCATCTACCTTGACCACATCTTTCGAGGTGATCTTTTGTCCGACTCTCGGCTTCTTGTTGTTCACCAATACTCGTCCGGACTTGATGAACTCGTCCGCTTCCCGTCGGGAGCAGATGCCGGCGTCACTGATTAATTTATTTAAACGAATGTCCATCATATTCTGAAAATTATTTATGTGTTAATGTAAGAACAGGGTTGCTACGATGACCAGTATGCCCATCAGCAACTCTGCGTTGGTGTTGACCTGTATGGCCCGTCGCACGTCGTCGTTGGTGAAGGGGCGGTTGTTGGTACCGATATAGGGCTTTTCCACCGGCTTCCCGAAGTAGTCGTGCGTCCCGCCGAACTGGCAGTTGAGGATCGCCGCCAAAGCCGCTTCCGGATAACCGGAGTTCGGACTGAGGTGTGCCCGTCCGAAGCGCCAGACAAAATCCCGCTTGTCCCATGCGTGGCCAACCAGCAGCATCAAGCAGGCGGTCAACCGGGCAGGCAGGTAGTTGGCTACGTCGTCGATCTTTGCCGCTGTCCGTCCGAAATCGATGTAGCGCTCATTCTTATAGCCGATCATCGAGTCGAGCGTATTGACCATCTTATAGGCCATCATGCCCGGCAGTCCCAACAAGGCGAACCAGAACATCGGAGCGATCACGCCATCACTCAGATTCTCGGCCAGGGTCTCGAGCGCCGCTGCCCGGATCTCTTGTGGCGAAAGGTTGGAGGTATCCCTGCCAACGATTCGTGCTACTTGTCGGCGTCCATCCTCCGTGCTTCTCTCCACCGCGTCGAATACCGCCTTAACCTCGGTGATCAAGGTCTTTCCGGACAGGCAATAGAAGACACCGATCGCCGTGATCAGCGCACCCACTTGCGGATGGAGCCAATAGGCCATTCCGACAAGCCCCCAAGTGACCAGGAATACCCCGATAATCAGTCCGATTGCCAAAGCGGCCCCCTTTTTTCGCCGGTCTTCTCCTTGATTCCAGTGTTTCTCTCCCGTACTGATCAGCTTGCCGAACCAGACAATCGGGTGTGGCCATCCTTCCGGGTCGCCCAGCAACCGGTCCGCGATCCAGCCCCCGATAAAGGGAAATATCTTTAATGTATCAACTGTAACAAACCACATAACAATCCGCGAAGGTAAACAGAATTTTTCACCTTTAGATGGCGTTGGCATTCTCATTTTGCCATTCGGCAGGATAAACAGCGCGTTGTTATCTAAACATTGTTAACAATACTTTATACGCGGGTATTTTGATTAAATTTGCGCATTAGTATAATTAGAGATGTTTCAGGCATAATGTTTTGTGAAATCGAAATAGAACGATTCAGGGGTATAAGATACGCTTATGTAAAGGGTTTTAAACAGGTTAATCTCTTCTTTGGAAAGAATAATTGTGGTAAATCCTCCTTATTGGAGTCCCTGTTTTTAGTTAGTGGGTTATCGAATCCACTGCTTCCTATCAATGTAAATATTGTTCGGGGATATAGTAAGGCACGCCTGGATGATCTTCGATTAGATTTTTATAATTTAGATACTGTTAAACCAATTCATATTCAGACAAAAAATAAAGAAATACGAGATTTGAATATTCATTTGTTTGAGCAGAATCAGAATAACATATCTCTAAATTCAGAAGATTCGAATATCCTTTCAAATGTTGAGGAGGAGTTGTATGGCCTGAAATTTGACTTTAGGATTAATGGAGAATCTTTTTCTTCTTTATTGCGTTTTAATTCAAGTGATTCTGGAAATGTTACCCGTGTTGTTGACAAGCATTACACTGAATCGTTGCGATGTACCTATTTGAGCCCTAAATATGATTTTAACTCGTCAATACAAGGTTTGCAAAATATTCTCCAGAATAAGGATGAGCATTTTATTGTGGAAGGTTTAAAATTGATAGAACCGCGTATTTTGGATTTTATTTTTACGGATAAAGAGATGCTGGTTGACATCGGTCTTACGAAGCGTATTCCTGTTAATATGATGGGAGATGGAGCGAGAAAAATAGTTTCTCTTCTGACCGCAATATATGATTGCAGAGACGGGGCCTTATTGATCGATGAGATAAGCAACGGTTTTCATCATTCCGTAATGTGCGATTTGTGGAAAGTCCTGATCAGCGCTGCCGTTAAGAATAATACGCAATTATTCATTACGACACATGATATTGACTCTATAAAAGGTCTGCGGGATGCGGCTCTGTATGATTTTAATGATAAGGTTGCCGCATTTAAATTATTGAAAACCAAAAATGATGAGTTGAAAGCTTTTCATTATTCGTTGGAAAGCTTGGACTATTCTATTAATCAAGAGATAGAGATCAGGTGACATGAACAAGATTTTTATCGAGGCAAAAGATAAGAGGACCTCGGAATATCACTTCCTTAAGGCGATTTTGAATTTGTTTTTCCCAGATAAAGAGGTTGATTTTATTTATATGGATGGAATTGGTAATTTGTTTAATGAAACCAATGTTAACCAAATGCTTCAATCTCAGATTGATGGGAATCAGGTCTTGGTGCTTGCTGACGCTGATACCAAAGCCAAAGGGTATGGCTATAAGAAACGTAAAGAAGAGATTGATTCCGGAATGTTAATTCATGGAGTATCTTTTTCATGTTTTATTTATCCTGATAACCAGAGTGATGGAGATATAGAGACCTTAATGGAATTTGCGGCTAGAAGAGATTTGCATCCTGTGTTTTTTGATTGTTTTGAGGATTATGAAAAATGTGTTTCTGGAGTGAAAGACTCGAATGGGCAAGCTATATATAATGTACCCAATTTAAAAGGAAAATTGCACACCTATATGAGTGCTCAAAAATTATCGGGTAGATTACGTAATAGGTTGGGGTCTGGAGATTGGCTATTTGATAATAGAAATTATTGGAATTTGGATGTTGTTGCTTTACGGCCTTTGAAGGATTTTTTAACGGAAAATCTAAAGTGACTTGTTGAAGCCGAATTGTGAGTTTGCCGGTATGGAATCTTTTTTCTTTTCCTTTTCCTTTTTCAAAAGAAATACCTATCTTCGCGACTGTTGAACTTGTGTAGAAATAGCTAATACTTGCTTAGAATGGAAAACAAGACAGCGCATCCTGTTTTATCAGTCAATGGGACTGATAACGGCGAAGCCCGCTCTAACCCCAAGTACTGGTATGCGGTTTATGTCCGCTTCCGTCACGAGAAGAGGGTGCGCGATGTGTTGGAGACCAATGAGATCGAGTGTTTCCTTCCTATTCAAGAAGAAATCCGTCAGTGGAGCGACCGAAAGAAGAAAGTGGAACGGGTCCTGATCCCGATGATGCTCTTCGTGCGTATTGAAGACAAGCAGCGCGTGACGGTACTTTCCAATCCCTCCGTATCCGGTTTCGTGCGTTTGAGGGGCGAGTCGAAACCCGCCCGTATACCGGACGACCAGATGGAGCGCTTCAAGTTCATGGTCGGTGCCGCCGACAGTGCCATCCAGTTTACGGACCAGCCCCTGACGCCGGGCGAGAAGGTCCGGGTCGTGCGTGGTCCATTATGTGGCCTGGAGGGCGAGTTGACCCAGGTCGATGGCGATACGGTGGTTTATGTCCGCCTCGATTGCCTGGGATGCGCCAGCGTGCGGATTGCGATGAACTCTGTTGAGAAAATCTAATTGTTTAATTGTTATGGTGCGTGATTGAGCCTGTTCGGGAGCCGGAAAAGTCCCCGCAAGGTTCGTGTTGACTTTTCTTTGTCCCGTCTCTTGGGCTTGTGGTATGGCGGTGCCAGCCGCTTTACTCTTAACAACCAATATCTCAAATCAAATTTAAGGTAAAATATGGAAAATAAATGGCGTAAACGCCTCTTGCGGTTAGCGAACGTGAAGTACTTTAACCGCTGGGTTATCTTCTGTCTGGACCTTGGGCTCTCCTTGGTCGCTACGGCTATCGGAGTCCTTGGTCTTTATAGCCTGGTCGGGATCCGTCTCAGCTATGTTGATTCGTCAAAGATTGTCCTCGCCTCTATTTTGTCGAGCGCGATCGCGTTCTTGATTTTCAAGGCTTACAAGGGTGTTATCCGGCACTCTACGGTGCGGGGGCTTTGGCGTTTGGGCATGGTCGCCATTGTCAAGGCGATCCTGTTGTGGCTCATGGTCTTGCTGTTTGGCTTGGGACTCAGCCCCAAGGCCTATTGGGTGGGCTTGACGGCTGACTGTATCCTGACGATTGTTTTGCTCGTCTCCTTCCGGGTCATGCTGTTGAACGCCTACAACCTGATTCTGGGGCAGGTGGGACGCCGCCAAAAGCGGGTACTGATCTATGGTACCGACAGCGAGAGCGCCCTGTTGGCCACCTCTTCTTCCGCACGAATATTTTTGCAGACCTATAAGGTGATCGGCTTTGTCTCGTTCAATCCCCAACGGCATAATTATCAGCTGGCGGATCAGCCGGTCTATACCATCCGGAACAATAAGGACCTGATGGACCTGAATGTCCGTCTTCGGATTGATGGCGTGATCTTCCCGAGTGTCCGGACCGCTCAGGATGAGCGCGACCGCCTGGTGCGCTTTTGCGAGGAGGACAACCTGAGTACGCTTGTGGTGCCGGAGATCGAGGAGATGCGTGGCGGTGAGGTGCGCCGCTCCGTTCGTCCGATCCGTATAGAGGATCTTTTGGGTCGCGACGAGATCCGGATCAATCTCGACGAGATCGGCAACCTGTTGAGCGGAAAGACGATCCTTGTCACTGGCGCCGCCGGTAGCATCGGTAGTGAGATCTGTCGCCAGCTGGCCCATTTCCCGATCCACAAATTGATCTGTTTCGATTCCGCCGAGACGCCGATGCACAACCTGCGGCTTGAGTTGGAGGATAAATACAAGGATTTGAATTTCGTACCGATCATTGGTGATGTGCGTAGCGACGACCGTCTCGATTACGTCTTCCGCAACTGGCATCCGCAGGTGGTCTTCCATGCTGCGGCCTACAAGCATGTGCCGCTGATGGAGGAAAACCCTTGCGAGGCGGTGCGTACCAACGTTTACGGCTCCCGTCTGTTAGCGGATTTCGCCGTGCGTTACGGCGTGGAGCGTTTCGTGATGATCTCTACCGACAAGGCGGTCAACCCCACCAACATCATGGGTTGCAGCAAGCGATTGGCGGAGATCTACGTGCAGAGCCTGAGCCTGGCGATCGCCAAAGGAGAGGTGAGGGGTACAACCAAGTTCATCACTACCCGTTTCGGTAACGTGTTGGGCAGTAACGGTTCCGTCATTCCCCGTTTCCGTGAGCAGATTGCCGCCGGTGGTCCGGTGACGGTGACCCATCCGGATATTATCCGTTTCTTCATGACCATTCCAGAGGCCTGCCGCCTGGTGTTGGAGGCCGGTACGATGGGTAATGGTGGCGAGATCTTCGTGTTCGATATGGGCGAGCCGGTTCGCATCGCCGACCTGGCCCGCCGGATGATCCAGCTCTCCGGGCTGAAGGAGGGCAAGGACATTGAGATCAAGTACACCGGCTTGCGTCCGGGCGAGAAGCTTTACGAGGAGGTATTGAGCAACAAGGAGAACACGAAGGAGACCCCGCACGAGAAGATCCGTGTCGCCTCTGTTCGTGAATATGCCTACGGTGATGTCTGCCGCCATATTGACCGCCTGTCGGAATTGTCGAAAGCGGTCGAGATCCTTCCGATGGTCCGCGAGATGAAAGCATTCGTGCCCGAGTTCAAGAGCAAGAACTCGCGGTTTGAGGAGCTGGATGAGGAGAAATGAGGGTTTGGTCCTGAAAGACACCAACAGAATTTCTCTAGCTTAACAAAACAATAGAGAAATTTCGGATTCGACACTCAATCGCGACAAGCCGCCGATCACCCTGGGATAAGCGAAGCGGCGGAAAACGTTCCCTTTCTCGGGGAAAATCGGTCGTGAATCCGGCAAAAAGAGGGAAATGTTCGATAGAGACATTGTAAATCATTTATAATCAATATGGTTTTAAGGCTCTCAAGTGAACAGTTATTCACTTGTCAAGCCGTTAACTGTTCACTGGGGGTAGTGAATAACTAGCGGCTTGGGTAGTGGATAACTAACGGCTTCCAAAGCCGCCAGAAGATCACTTCCAGCGCCCGCGAATTGCGCTTCTTGGCGACGCAGAACCGGTCGCAAGACGATGGAGAGAAGTAACCCGCTTATGGGGAAACTTATCCACAAAAATAGGAGATATACTTCGATGCCGGATGAAGATATACTTCGATGGCGATAGGAGATATCTTCTACCGCCAATGAATATATACTTCGATTACGGAACAGATATAACAAACATATAAACAACGTAGAGACGTGATTTATCACGTCTCAAATGATTCATCACGTCTCAAATGATGATGCACACGTTTTAAATGATTTACGTCTCAAACGATGATTCATTGCGTTTCAAGAGATCGTTTCCCATCCCCAGTTTCATCGGATCCAGTTTCATCAGATTTGCAATCCGATGATCCCCGTTCCTCCAGATTTGCAATCCGGAGAGAACGTTAAACCATACATAACAATGAATATGCCGGTTGGTGACCCCTATTTCATCTCGTAGGGCATTGCCTTACGTTTGGTAATTCCAAAAGGAGACGTGATGAATCACGTCTCTACGTGGGGGGCCTAAAAAATACATAACAGTGAAATTTCAAATACACTGCAGTGGGATTCGGATTACACTGCAGTGGAATCAAAAATAGACAATCAACGAGTTTATGAAAGGAATCGTATTAGCCGGTGGCTCCGGTACCCGTTTGTACCCGATCACCAAGGGCGTGAGCAAGCAGATGCTGCCCGTATTCGATAAACCAATGATTTACTATCCCATTTCGACGCTGATGTTGGCGGGGATTCGTGAGATCCTGATCATCTCGACACCTCATGATCTGCCCGGTTTCCAACGGTTGTTGGGCGACGGCAGCGATTTTGGAGTCCGTTTTGAGTATGCCGAGCAACCCTCGCCGGATGGTCTGGCGCAGGCTTTTATCATCGGCGAACAGTTTATTGGTGATGACTCGGTTTGCCTGGTCTTGGGTGATAACATCTTCTATGGCCAGAGTTTTACCCGAATGCTGAAAGAAGCGGTCCGGACCGCCGAGGAGGAGCGCAAGGCGACGGTCTTTGGCTATTGGGTGGCCGATCCGGAGCGTTATGGTGTGGCGGAGTTCGACAAGGCAGGCAACTGCCTTTCGATTGAGGAGAAGCCGGCAAAGCCGAAATCCGATTACGCCGTGGTTGGTCTCTATT
>ERZ779874.432-NODE-432-length-49301-cov-4.225216_pt1 | contig 49301 bp, 46 predicted proteins | sample MGYA00511031_ERZ779874 | MGnify/ENA primary metagenome ERZ779874 (study PRJEB29588, sample SAMEA2156850) | human gut metagenome | biome: human gut; feature: human-associated habitat; material: faeces | place: Denmark | collected 2008/2010 ...
GATGTTTATCCCCGTTTCGCACCGACGATGGAGTGGGATACCGCCGCCGGACATGCGATTGCACGGGCGGCCGGATGCGAAGTTTATCATATCGATGGCAAAACACCTTTAAAGTACAATAAGGAAGACCTTCATAATCCGTGGTTCATCGTCAAACCGCTCTGACGGGCGGTTTGTTCCGTTTGCTGAAACTTTTGGTCTGTAAGCAAGATTATCCCTAAAATTGGTTATCGTAGTAAGATTAGATTTAATATTCTTATTACATTTGCAACCCTAACAGATAATTGACAATTGATAATTAATGGTCTCTGTTCTTAATTGTCGATTGTCAATTGTCAATTGTCAATTGAAAGGATGAACTTTGAAATAATATTTGTATTGCTGGCATTGGTCGGCATGATCGGGGCGTTGATATGGGATGGGCTGAGGCCCGGAATGGTGTTACTCACGGTTGTGGTGCTGTTCCTCTGTGTTGGAATATTGACGCCGAAAGAAATGCTCGAAGGTTTTAGCAATAAAGGGATGATAACTGTCGGAATGCTTTTTCTGGTAAGCGAGGGTATTCGCCAGAGCGGAGCATTGGGACAACTTATAAAGAAGTTGTTGCCGGAGGGGAAGACAACCGTTTTCAAGGCGCAGTTGCGTATGCTTCCGCCTGTCGCTTTTGTATCCGCTTTTCTCAACAACACGCCTGTTGTCGTTATTTTCGCTCCTATCATCAAGCGTTGGGCGGAGTCGGTCAAGCTGCCGGCGACGAAATTCCTGATTCCTCTTTCGTATGTGACCATTTTAGGCGGCATCTGTACTCTGATCGGGACATCGACCAACCTGGTCGTACATGGCATGATCCTCGATGCCGGATATGAAGGGTTTACAATGTTCGAGCTGGGAAGGGTGGGGATCTTTATCGCGCTGGCCGGCATCATTTACCTCTTCGTGTTCTCCAACAAGCTGCTGCCCGATTCCCGCACCGATCGCTACGAGGAAGAGGAGGAAGACGGCAACCCCGGTAACCTGCACCGGGTGGAAGCGGTGTTAGGCTCCCGTTTTCCGGGTATCAACAAGACATTGGGCGAGTTCAATTTTACCCGTCATTACGGTGCGATCGTGAAAGAGGTGAAGAGCGGGGGACAGCGGTTTACCCGCGATCTCGATAAGGTGACGTTGCACGAGGGCGATACGCTGGTTCTCTGGGCGGACGATACGTTCGTGCCGACATGGGGCGAATCCAGCGTCTTCCTTTTGCTTGCCAACGGCAAGGACGGTACGGAACCTGTTTCCCGCAAGAAACGCTGGCTGGCATTGGGCTTGCTGATCTTTATGATCGTAGGCGCCACGATAGGGGAGTTGCCTGTGGTGAAAGAGGCGTTCCCTGAAATACGGCTGGATATGTTTTTCTTTGTCTGCATTACGACCATCATCATGGCGTGGACCAAGATTTTCCCTCCGAAAAAGTATACCAAATATATATCCTGGGATATTCTGATTACGATTGCCTGTGCCTTTGCTATCAGCAAGGCGATGGAGAATTCCGGTTTCGCCGCTTTGATAGCCCGTCATATTATCGGTATGTCCAGCAGCATGGGACCGTATGCTTTACTGGCGATAGTCTTTATCATCACCAATATCTTTACGGAACTGATTACGAACAATGCGGCTGCGGCGCTCAGTTTCCCGATTGCCTTGTCGGTCGCTACGCAGCTCGGTGTGGACCCGACGCCGTTCTTTGTGGTGATCTGTATGGCGGCATCTGCCAGTTTCAGTACGCCGATCGGTTATCAGACCAATCTGATCGTGCAAGGTATCGGTAGTTATAAGTTCACGGACTTCGTGAAAATCGGTTTACCCCTTAACCTGATCACTTTTTTGATCTCGGTGTTCGTGATACCGATGATCTGGAAATTCTAAACAGGTGAAAGTTGAAAGGTGAAAGTTGAAAGTGATGGGGAAGAGTTTGACGGCAGAAAAGTCCTTTGGTTTTGCGATCCGTATCGTTAGACTATATAAGATATTATATGAAAGAAAAGAATTTGTTCTGTCAAAACAGATGTTGCGTAGTGGAACTGCCATTGGCGCTCTTTTGAAAGAAGCTGAGCATGCGCAGTCCAAAGCCGATTTTATAAGCAAAGTGAATATTGCTTTGAAGGAAGCAAATGAAACGGAATATTGGATTATGTTATTGAAAGAAACGGATTATTTATCTGAAAAAGAATACGAATCGATTATAGAAGACTGCCGTGAATTGATTAAACTGACGGTCAGTATTGTGAAAACAAGTAAACAAAATATGAATGGAACAAGTAAATAATAATAATATCGAAGAGAAACTTTCAACTCTCAACTCTCAACTTTCAACTAACATCTATCCTATTTTCGATAGGATGATGACAAGGGAGGATAAGGAGCGTTTGTTGAAGCAGCGCAGTGTGATGGTGTGGTTTACCGGGTTGAGCGGTTCCGGGAAGAGCACGGTGGCGATAGCGCTTGAGCGCGAGTTGCACAAGTGCGGTTTGCTGTGCCGCATCCTGGACGGCGACAATATCCGCAGCGGGATCAACAACAATCTCGGCTTTTCGGCTGAAGACCGGGTAGAGAATATCCGCCGTATCGCCGAAGTAAGCAAACTTTTTATCGATACGGGAGTTATCACGATAGCGGCTTTTATCAGCCCGAATAACGATTTGAGGGAAATGGCGGCATCTATTGTCGGGAAGGAGAACTTCCTGGAAATATATGTCAGCACTCCGATCGAAGAGTGCGAGCGGCGCGATGTCAAAGGGTTGTATGCGAAGGCACGCCGGGGCGAGATCAAGGATTTCACGGGTGTTTCCGCTCCTTTCGAAGCACCCGAACATCCTGACCTGACGTTAGACACTTCCGTGTTGAGCCTGGAGGAATCCGTAACCCGTTTGCTCGAACTGATATTGCCGAAGGTTTCCCTTGGCGGGAAACAATAGTTTCCCCGGCATGAAATTTTTGTTCCTGCAGCATGCAAATATAGTTTCATGGGCATGGAACTATATTAGAATAGAAAGGTAAGAATAATAACAACATTAAATAACATACAATGTCAGATTATAAATTAAGCCATTTACAGGAGTTGGAAGCAGAGTCTATCCATATCATCCGGGAGGTAGCTGCCGAGTTTGAGAATCCTGTGATGCTTTATTCTATCGGAAAAGACTCTTCCGTCATGGTTCGCCTGGCAGAAAAGGCTTTTTCTCCGGGAAAAGTTCCTTTCCCTTTGATGCACATCGATTCCAAATGGAAGTTTAAGGAGATGATTCAGTTCCGCGACGACTATGCGAAGAAATTCGGATGGAACCTGATCGTGGAATCCAATATGGAGGCATTCAATGCCGGTGTAGGGCCTTTCACGCACGGAAGCAAGGTGCATACGGACCTGATGAAGACGCAGGCGTTGTTGCATGCGCTCGATAAATATAAGTTCGATGCCGCTTTCGGAGGCGCTCGTCGCGATGAAGAGAAGAGCCGGGCGAAAGAACGTATCTATTCGTTCCGCGATAAGTTCCACCAGTGGGACCCGAAGAACCAGCGTCCGGAGTTGTGGGACATCTACAACGCCCGTGTCCATAAAGGGGAGAGCATCCGTGTGTTCCCGCTGTCCAACTGGACGGAGCTGGATATCTGGCAATATATCCGTTTGGAAAATATCCCCATCGTGCCGCTTTATTTCGCTAAGGAACGTCCTTGCGTGGAGATCGACGGCAACCTGATTATGGCGGACGACGATCGTTTGCCCGAGCAATACCGGGATAAGATCCAGATGCGGATGGTCCGTTTCCGTACGCTGGGTTGCTGGCCGTTGACAGGCGCTGTCGAGAGTAATGCCGATACGATCGAGAAGATCGTCGAGGAGATGATGACGACAACCAAGAGTGAGCGGACGACCCGTGTCATCGATTTCGACCAGGACGCCAGCATGGAACAGAAAAAACGGGAGGGTTATTTTTAAATCTTTGAATTATGGCTACAACAACAAATAAACTGAACATAAAGGAATTCCTCGACAAGGATGAGCAAAAGGACCTGCTGCGTTTCCTGACCGCCGGGTCGGTGGACGACGGTAAGTCGACCCTGATCGGCCGTTTGCTGTTCGACAGCAAGAAGATTTATGAGGACCAGCTGGATGCCCTCGAACGCGACAGCAAGCGTATGGGTAACGCCGGCGATCACATCGATTATGCCCTTCTGCTGGACGGACTGAAGGCTGAGCGTGAGCAGGGTATTACGATCGACGTGGCCTATCGTTATTTCAGTACGAATAACCGTAAGTTTATTATCGCCGACACGCCGGGGCATGAGCAATATACCCGTAACATGATCACGGGTGGTTCAACCGCCAATCTGGCGATTATCCTGGTGGATGCCCGTACGGGTGTCATTACCCAGACTCGTCGCCATACTTTCCTGGTTTCCCTGTTGGGTATCAAGCATGTGGTGCTGGCGGTGAACAAGATGGATCTGGTCGGTTTCGACAAGGCGGTGTTCGACAAGATTGTCGCCGACTATATGGCCTTCGTGAAACCGTTGGGAATCGCCGATATTACCTGCATTCCTTTATCGGCGTTGGATGGTGATAATGTCGTGGAGAAGAGCGAACGTACGCCTTGGTATGAGGGGCCGTCGTTGCTCAACTTCCTGGAGACCGTGCCCATCGACCTGGACCGTGATTATGAGAATTTCCGTTATCCGGTACAATATGTCTTGCGTCCTAACCTTGATTTCCGTGGTTTCTGCGGAAAGGTGGCCAGTGGCGTGGTCCGCAAGGGCGACGAGGTGATGGCCTTGCCTTCCGGAAAACGCTCGAGAGTGAAAAGCATTGTCACTTATGAGGGTGAGCAGGAGATGGCCTTTCCTCCGCAGTGCGTAACGATCACGCTCGAGGATGAGATCGATATCTCGCGTGGTGAGATGCTGGTTCATCCGGATAATCTGCCGATCGTGGGTCGTGATTTCGAGGCGATGCTGGTTTGGATGGACGAGGAGCCGATGGATGTGGAGAAGAAATTCTATATCAAGCAGACTACCAATACGACTCGTGCGCGAATCGACGCTATCCGTTATAAGGTTGATGTCAACACGATGGAGCGTTCGGAGGTAAAACGATTGGAGTTGAACGAGATCGGCCGTGTTGTTTTCACGACGGGCAAGGAGTTGTTCTTCGATCCTTACCAGAAAAATAAGCAAACTGGCGCATTTATCCTGATCGATCCGATCACGAACAACACTTCTGCTGTCGGTATGATCATTGATAAGGTCGATGAGAAAGACCGGATCGGCGACGAGGCGATGGCTGTTATCGATTTGAAGCAATTGGGCATTGATGAATCTCATTATGAGGCGATCCTCCGGGTTTGCGAGGAGCTGGGTAAGCAGGGGCTTCCGGTTAAATGCGTAAAGGGAGGAGAGAAGTAAGATGGGATTGCTAGAATTCAATAAATTGCCGATCAATACGTTGGTTGGTGCCGACTGGAAAACCTTCAAGGCTGTGACCGCGGGACAGGAGATCGATAAGGGTTTCCGGGGCAAGTTTCGTCTAACCAAGTCCGTCTGCCGTCTCTTGAGCACGTTGAAACCGCTCGAGGACAGCCGTTATGAGAAGTTGTGCTCAAAGCCGCTGGAGATGGATCCTTTGTTTATTCTGGGCCATTGGCGAAGCGGTACGACCTTTGTCCATAACGTTTTCGCGTGCGATAAGCATTTTGGTTATACGACGACCTATCAGACAGTTTTCCCGAACCTGATGCTTTGGGGGCAACCTTTCTTTAAGAAGAACATGGCTTTCCTGATGCCCGACAAGCGGCCGACAGATAATATGGAGCTGAAGGTGGACCTGCCGCAGGAGGAGGAATTCGCCCTCTCGAACATGATGCCTTATACTTATTATAACTTCTGGTTCTTCCCAAAAAGATGGTTGGAATATTGTGATCGTTACCTGACATTCAACCAGATCACGGAGGAGGAGCGCCAGACCTTCATGCGTGTGTTCGAGCGTTTGGTTAAGGTTTCCCTCTGGAACACGGGTGGCACGCAGTTCTTGAGTAAGAACCCGCCGCATACGGGCCGTATCAAGACGTTGCTCGAGATGTTCCCTAACGCGAAGTTTATCTATCTGATGCGTAATCCTTATACGGTCTTTGAGAGTACACGCAGCTTCTTCACCAATACCATACAGCCCTTGCGCCTGCAGGAGATTACGGACGCTGAGATCGAGGCGAACGTGATCGAGGTTTATCGCCGGCTGTTCGATAAGTATGAGGAGGAGAAGCACCTGATCCCTGAAGGCAACCTGATCGAGGTGAAGTTCGAGGATTTCGAGCATAACGCTTACGAGATGACGGAAGAGATCTACCGCTCGCTCAAATTGCCGGGATTCGAGGCGGCGAAAGAGGATATCGAGCGTTATCTCGGGAAGAAGAAGGGATATAAGAAGAATCAGTATAAGTACGAGCAACGTACGATTGACCTGGTGGAAAAGAATTGGGGTATGGCCCTCAAGGAATGGGGGTATAGCCTTTAATATAATAATAAGGAGTCAAGGCACTCTTGTTAGAGGTAACAAGGGTGCCTTGTCAGTAGTAACAAGGGAGTCTTGTAAGGTGTAACAAGAGTGTCTTGTTAGAGGTAACAAGGAGGTCTTGTTAGTAGTAATAGGGTAAAAGGATGAGAAAAGTATTGTTTTTATTGATGGGGTTGCCCTGGTTGGCGACGGCTTGGGGCAAAGATACGACGGAAGTCGTGGTCCCGTTCGCCTATGGCAACTTGGACCAGTGGATTACTCGCGAGATACATGAGTCCGCGATTATTGGGGGTGAGACGAAATTACTCTATGAGATCGGCCCGACAGAGAAGATCGTGTCGAACGACGCTTTCACGAACAAGGGCGGCTCGCCTTGGGCCAATTCGAACGTACTGGCCAAGGTGGCTGGTGTTGTCAAAACGAACACTTCCGTCTATCCGGAGAAACGGGGCGATGGGATGTGCGCACGGATGGAGACCCGCTTCGAGAGCGTGAAGGTGTTTGGCCTGTTGGATATAGAGGTCATCGCCGCCGGATCAATCTTTTTGGGACAGGTGCATGAGCCTATAAAAGGGACCAAGAATCCACAGGCAATGCTTCAGTCTGGTATCGAGTTCACGAAACGTCCCAAGGCAATCCGCTTCGATTACAAGACAAAGCTGGCATCGTCCCCCAACCGGGTGCGCAGTACGGGATTCAGCCGTAAGACGACCATTCCCGGCCGTGACTCGATTGCCGTTATCCTCCTTTTGCAGAAACGCTGGGAGGACAAGGAGGGCAATGTCTACTCGAAACGGGTAGGCACGATGGTACAGCGTTATATCCAGTCGACCGATGGCTGGGTAAACGAGGCGACTTACCCGATCATGTATGGTGATATCACTTCACGCCCGGAATATCGTTCTTATATGCGTATCCAAGTGGAAGAGCGTTATACGATGAACAGTAAAGGCGAGAGTGTCCCCATTCAGGAGGTGGGCTGGGCGGCTCCTGACGAGACGCCGACACATATGGTCCTTCAATTTACCTCAAGCCACGGAGGTGCCTATATCGGCTCGCCGGGCAATACGTTTTGGATTGATAATATCAAGTTGGTATACTAATTATGAATGAGATAGCGGATAGGATAAAGGCATTGAGAGAGGAGCTGGAGCGACACAATTACGATTATTACGTTTTGTCGAGCCCGACGATCTCCGATTTTGAGTTCGACCAGAAGATGCGTGAGCTGCAGGACCTGGAGGCAGCTCATCCGGAATATTTTGACCCGCACTCGCCAACCCAGCGAGTGGGAAGCGACTTGACGAAGAACTTCGATCAGGTGGTCCATAAATATCCGATGCTCTCACTGGGGAATACCTACTCGAAGGAGGAGGTACGGGATTTCTATGAGCGGGTGGGTCGTTCGTTGAATGAGCCGTTCGAGATTGTCGCCGAGCTGAAATATGATGGCACCTCTATTTCCGTTACCTACAAGGAGGGACGGTTATCTCAGGCAGTAACCCGGGGCGATGGTGTCCGGGGCGACGACGTGACGGCGAATGTCAAGACAATCCGTTCGGTGCCTTTGAAACTGAGACCAGGTTCCTATCCCGACGAGTTCGAGCTGCGAGGCGAGATCCTTTTGCCCTGGTCTGAGTTCGACCGCCTGAACAAGGAACGGGAAGAGCAGGAGGAACCCCTTTTCGCTAATCCGAGAAACGCGGCTTCCGGTACCTTGAAACTTCAGGATCCGAAGATCGTGGCCTCCAGGAAACTGGATGCCTATTTCTATTATCTCCTGGGCGAGAGCCTGCCTGAAGAGGGTCATTATGAGAATCTCCAGGAGGTCCGCTCGTGGGGCTTCAAGGTTTCGGATGCCATGCGGAAATGCCATGACCTGCAAGAGATATACGATTTCATCGACTATTGGGACGTGGAGCGGAAGAACCTGCCGGTCGCTACGGATGGTATCGTGTTGAAGGTTAATTCCCTGAGACAACAACGAAACTTAGGCTATACGGCCAAGAACCCAAGATGGGCGATCGCCTATAAGTTCCAGGCGGAACGGGCGGTTACGACACTCCGGGAGGTTTCTTATCAGGTTGGCCGGACAGGAGCGATCACACCGGTAGCCAATCTTGATCCAGTGTTATTGGCCGGAACGGTGGTAAAGCGTGCCTCCTTGCACAATGCGGATATCATCGCAAACTTAGACCTGCATATCGGAGACCAGGTCTTTGTGGAGAAAGGCGGTGAGATTATCCCGAAGATCGTGGGAGTTGATGTCGACTATCGGGCGGCAAATCCGGTCGGGGAGAAGGTCCGGTTCATCTCCCATTGTCCGGAATGTGGCACGGCCTTGGTTCGTCCTGAGGGCGAGGCGGCGCATTATTGCCCGAATGAGACCGGATGCCCGCCCCAAATTAAGGGCCGTATTGAGCATTTCGTGACCCGTAAGGCCATGAACATCAATATCGGTCCGGAGACAATTGAGGATCTTTACGAGAAAGGACTTGTCCGTGACATCGCCGACCTGTATACGCTCCGGATGGAGGATTTGTTGAGTCTTGAGCGTTGGGCGGAGAAGAGCGCACGCAATTTGCTGAAGAGTCTTGATGAGTCGAAATCCGTACCGTTTGAGCGGGTACTTTATGGCTTGGGTATTCGTTACGTTGGAGAGACGGTCGCCAAACGCCTGGCCTCTGTTTTCCATTCTATCGGCCAATTGCGTGAGGCCTCGTTCGAGACGTTGGTTGGTGTGGATGAGATAGGAGAGAGGATCGCCCAAAGTGTCCTGGACTATTTCAAGGACGAGCGCAACGTGCGGATTGTTGAGCGCCTTGAGAGTTATGGGTTAAAAATGGCGATCGACGAATCGGTATTGGCCAACAAGTCCGATAAACTGAAAGGGTTGACGATCGTGATCAGCGGAACCTTTGCCCGGCATTCACGTGATGAATATAAGGCGATGATCGAGCAACATGGTGGCAAGAACACAGGCTCAATCTCCAAGAAGACCAATTATCTTTTGGCGGGAGAGAATATGGGACCTGCCAAATTGGAGAAAGCGACAGCTTTGGGTATTAAGATATTGAGTGAGGATGAATTTCTAAATCTGTTGAGTTGATGATGACGAGTTTTTTTATCCGAAAGAAGATTAGCGCCAGTATGGCGGCTTCCTGCTCGGGGCAGCACCGTTCGTTGCCTTTCGATCAGGTCAAGTCCATACTGGTTTTGTATGAGGCAAAAGATGCAGAGCATGTCAAGGCCAACCTGGCCAAATTGGGTAAGGAGAAGAAAAGAGTCAGTACCTGTGTTTTCCTTAATAAGGGTCTGACTCCCGATTCCGTCGAAGCGAATCTTATGATCCGTGAACAGGGTGATCTTAATTTCTGGGGCATACCTTCAAAAGAGGTCATCAACCAATGTATGGCGCATGAGGCCGACCTGTTGGTCAACTTATGCGGGCCAGATTGCCATGTCTTGCATTATTTATCTTTGAATCATCCATGTACATTTAAAGCTGGTATCAATTATTCCGATCAGGGTTGGTATGATTTAGCGCTTTCAGCTACGGAACAAGGGGATTTATCTTTCTTATTTGATCAATTATTGTTTTATTTGCGGTCAATTCGTGCGGAATAAATCGGATTTTGTTTATTTTTGCGTAATCTAATAATAAAAAGGAAGAAATTTCCCATGGCAGAAATTAGTTTAAAAGGAATGGGAGTGGCCCTGATCACTCCTTTCAAGGAAGATGAAAGCGTAGATTATGAAGCACTAGGCCGATTGGTTGATTATCAGGTACAAAACGGAACAGATTACCTGGTTGTCTTGGGAACTACGGCCGAGACTCCGACGTTAACTGAAGAGGAAAAAAGAAATATAATTGATTTGGTGGTCTCTCACGTGCGTGGCCGTATTCCAATCGTTTTGGGTGTAGGTGGAAATTGTACCCGGAATGTTGTCGATCAATTGAAGCACGGTAATTTTCAGGGAATAGACGCCATATTATCAGTCGTACCTTATTATAACAAGCCTTCTCAAGAGGGTATATATCAGCATTATAAGGCAATAGCTCAGGCGACAAAATTGCCGATCGTACTTTATAATGTGCCAGGACGTACGGGCGTAAACATGACAGCCGAGACAACTTTGCGTATCGCTCGGGAGTTTAAGAATGTTATTGCCGTAAAAGAGGCATCAGGCAATATCACGCAGATGGATGACATTATCAAGAATAAGCCCGATCGTTTTAACGTGATTTCAGGTGACGATGGTATTACGTTCCCATTGTTGACTTTAGGAGCCGTAGGCGTCATCTCCGTGATCGGTAATGCGTTCCCACGTGAATTTAGCCGAATGGTTCGTTTGGCCTTGGCTGGTGATTATGAGAATTCACGCTTGATCCATCATCGTTTTACGGAACTGTTTAGCTTGTTGTTTGTCGACGGTAATCCTGCCGGAGTTAAGAGTATGTTGAATATGATGGGATTCATTGAGAATAAGCTACGTCTGCCGTTGGTTCCGACTCGAATTGTTACATATGAGAAGATACGGGATGTCTTGAGACAACTCAGCATTAAATGTTGAAAAAGAGGATTAGAAAAATAGCGTACGTCCAAGTTCCAGGGTTGGGGCTTGGACGTATTTCTTATATTTATGATTATTTGTTTTATCATTTAACATAATGGTAATTATGAAATATGCTTACGGAGAAATTGATAAATAGGAATCACTTGATAAATGGCCAAGAATACGCTAAAATACGCATACGTACGTATCGATGATCATATACGTATGTGTAGGCTCATGCGAGCGGTCGTGAAGATCGATACAATAGTACGTATAACCTTACACGTACTATTGTGTATTTTATGGATGATTGATCGCTTCCGTGAGCAGTTGGATTAATGCTAGCGTGACTTTGGGATGACTGATTGGGATCGCTTCACCAACGAGCTCGAATACATCCTCTGTGCTGATCGTGAATTCCGTTTGCGGTGATTCCCATGAATAGATGATATTGACTTTTGGGTTGCCTGTGATCAACAAGGCGATCGTTTCCGGTAAATTGCCCCATGGTGGACAATCTATGTTTTGGGTATCAAATTCGGCGTAGACCGTCGTACCTTTTCCCGGTTCGGATTGGATCTCGACTCGTCCACCGGCTTGTTCCGCGTTTTGTTTTAGGAATGGCAATCCAAAGCCCATCTTGCGAGTGGTTCTTGTCGTATAGAAAGGATTGGTTACCTGATCGACCACCTCTTTAGACATGCCTGTCCCGTTATCGATGATCTTAATGGACCTCTTATGTTCTGTTTCTGATGTTTCGATCTCGATCCGCGACGATTTGGCTCGGATGCTGTTAGCTGCAATATCGGTTATATGGAATGCCAAATTATCCATTTAAATGACTATATATAAATTGTTTATCTTTATTCTTGAATATGTTCCGGATGGCGTTGAACGACAATTCCTCACTTTCGAGTATGGCGTATTTTTCCCCGATTTGATCAATCTGATGGGCATCGGACGCCGAATAAGCGATGTATTTGCTCAAATACCTTTGTTGCTCGATGAGTTGTGAGAATCTTTGGTGGTTGCTGTATTCAATAGCGTCAAACCTTCGTTGTGGCGATATGAAGCCCAGTTGGCTGATTACGCTGAACGACGGCCGATCGATGTGAGCCGCTATAAACAGGCCATCCACTTCGGCGCATTTGGACTCCACTTGCTCCAGGCTCTGGTCGATAGCGGACAATAAGGAATAGGCAACCTCGCCCTGGATCTCATTGCGTGTGTTGACCCAAACCTGGTCGCCCAAATAGTCGGGATCGTTTGGTATAGGCGGCAAATGTTGATCCAGGTAAGCCTGAAACTCCTGGCGACTCTTTTCATCCTTGAACAGGACCAAGCAATGGACCTCCTCGCTGGTCGTGACCTCCACGCCGGCAAGGACCAACAAACCTCGCTCCTGCCCTAATTCTTGTATGACAGGGCATTGCAGAGTGGAGTTGTGGTCGGTGATGGCGATCGCGTCCAGTCCTTTGCGTAGAGCGGTCTCGACGATGCTCTCCGGATCCATATCCAGGCTTCCGCAAGGCGACAGGCAGGAATGGATGTGCAGGTCGACCTTATAGCGTTTCATTCTCCTTGGTTTAGGAGTTGATACAGTTTGCCTGATGTCTCGAAGGCATTCTCCCTGGTGCCCAATAAGAGAACATTCTCCTCGTTGCCTTTACTGAGCGTCTCCTCGTCGGGTTTATTGCCGTTGACCAGGATGACTGCCGCAACATCCTTCAGGGCAGCTACGGCGATCACGTTCTGGTGCGTTTGCATCGTTATCCAGACCATGCCTTCGTCGATGTGTCCCATCACGTCGCTCAGGAGGTCGCTCGTATAACCACCTTTCACTTCTCGTTCCAGATCCTGGCCGCATAATACGCTTAGCCCTAACTTCTCAATCAGATCACAAACCTTCATATTTCGCTCCTTTCTTATAACAATCCTTGTTTAAACGATCCTTTCCCCAAGTCTCCTCGACGATCCGGATGGCGTGCTCATAGTCCAGTTTCCCATGTTTCTCCATATTCCGTTGCATGAAGACACAGTCGCTGAATTTGGCCGTGCGCCGGATGATATCCTCCGCCAGGCTCTGGCAATTAGGCGATCCGCAAGCGCCGCAATCGATCCCCGGCAAATAGCACATGATGTTCCGGACCTGTTCCATCTTCTTGAAGCGCTCCTCCAAAGTGCCCTCATAGAGGCGTTTGGGATTGGCCTCAAATGGCTTGGTGGTGATGTGACGTTTCAGGTAGGCCAAAGCATCCATCTGCATCGTATCGTAGATGGCCGGTATCTTGTCGCGGTTGGCGGAACGTTTGGCGATGCGTTCGGAGGCCAGGAAACGGTTGGCGACCGCGAGTACGCCGCCCGGACAGCTCAGGTCGCATGCCCTGAGTTCCAGGAAATCGACGTTGCGGATCTCGTCCGTCGTCTCGAGTCGTTCCAGGAAATCAATCACGTTATGGATCTCGTCGATGGCGAGACAGCGTCCCTTGAAACATTTTGCCTCGCCTCCGGTCAGGCTCCAGCGCATTTCGCTTTTGGTCAGTTCCGGCAAAACGGGAGAAGTGGCCCGGTAATCTTTCGGCCGGTTTTTCAGGATATGATATACCTTATTATATAGGGTATCCATATTAATGACGCCGTTGATGATCGACGACGTCTCCTCGTCGCTCTTAATGGCGGCGATCTTGGCGGCGCAGGGTGTTACGTAAAACAGGCCCGTTTCGGCGGGATCCAGTCCCTCATTTTCCAACGACTTGCGGCAGTAGAGCGCCGTAGCCATGATCGGGCTTTTCACCTGCAGCAGATTATTGACCAACGACGGGAACCGGATCTGTATTAACCGGATGATCGCCGGGCAAAAGGGGCTTATAGAGGGTTTCTCATCCGAGTCTCCCATTTGCTTGGCCATCTCTTTCTGGATCAGGTCTACCGTGTGTTCTACCTGAAAGAAATGGGTGAATCCCAGTTCCCTTAAGGCATCGAAAATGTCTACGTTCGTCGTGTATTTCGAGAATTGTCCGATAAAGACGGAGGGCACGAGCACGACCCGGTTCTTGAAATTGAATATATTCTGGAAATCATCCTGCTCGACGTATATCGCGTCGACAGGACACGATTTGAGGCATTCGCCGCAATCGACACACCAATTCCGGTTAATGACAGCCTTGCCGCCCTTGATCCGCACGGCGCCAGTCGGACATTTCTTGACGCAATGCGTGCAGCCGACGCATTTGCTGTCGTCGATCTTCAGCGCGTGATAAAATGTATTTTCTTTTTTCATGGTGTTTTTATGTTTTAGCGAGCCAGGTGATCATCTTGACGGTCGTGCCCTTGCCAACCTGGCTTTCAATATTTAACTCATCCACGTTTTTCTTCATGTTCGACAAGCCCATACCGGCGCCGAATCCCATCTCCCGGACTTCTGGCGAGGCCGTGGAATAGCCCTCTTGCATCGCCAGAGGAATGTCCGCGATGCCCGGTCCCTCGTCGGTCAGGATCATGGATATCCGGTCGGGCGTGATCTCGATTTCCGCTACGCCCCGCCAGGCGTGGGCAACGACATTGACCTCCGCCTCATAAAGGGCAACCACGGTCCTTTTGATGATCTTGGGATCGATACCTAATTGACGAAGGACCTTCTTTATCTGGCTCGAAGCGTAGCCCGCTTTCGAGAAATTGCCGCCTTCCAGCTCAAAACGAAAAAACATAGGCCTATTATCGCTATCAGGTTAATAAATCGGTAAGAGGCCATGGGCATATAATTCCCCGACCGTATGATACATCGAATGGTTGGTCTCCAGGATGACCATGCCATTCTCACGGGCCAGCTCGATCATCTCTTCCGTTGCCTTTTTCCCCCTGACAAACAGGATATAGGCGATCTCCGCCATCTCCGCTGTCCGGATGGTCTGCAGGTTGCATAATCCCGTGATGAGCAAGACGCCAGAGCAGTCGAGAGTCAGGACATCACTCATCAGGTCGCTAGCGAAAGCGCAGGTCGTGACACGGTCTTGTTGCTCGGTACCGCAAACGATGGTCGCCTCCGTTATCTGTTGTATCTGCTGTATTTTCATAACGTGTTAGATTAGTAATCTTTCGCAATGTAATAAAAAATATTGGTCCCCAACCGTGTGGTTTGCATTTTTCTTCCTTTTCCCATACTTTTACGGTTTAAAGATTGGATTAATATTTACAGTAAACGCTATGTCAAAAGTTACTCTCTCTATCTTGGCTTTCCTGGGCCTTTTCGTCATGAAGGCCATGGGGCAAGACGTGGAAATGAGTCAATCTCACGACAGCTTGCCGAAGAGCGTTGTCGCGGTTGATGGGAAAGAATTAACCCCCAAGCAATTGGAACGCTATAAGAAACAACTCAGACGTGATTCGATCCGTGCGACCAAACGGATCTGGTGGTCTATCCTTGGCGGGCCTTCTTATACTCCGGAGGCCTCTTTGGGTATTGGTGGAGCGGCCTTGGCCAGCTTCAGGATCAATCCGGATGATACCCTTTCGCAACGATCGTTCATTCCTGCCGGGTTTAATGTCACCTTGAACGGGACGTTTGTCGTGGCCGGTGCCGGAACCTTGTTCTTCAACCAGAACCGTTTCAGGATCTATGTCAGCTACAGCTATCGCAACGATCCCGCCCATTATTTCGGGAAAGGTTTCGAGACGATAGAGAACACCATCCAGTCCGATTCAACGACAAAATATCGCCGGAGCTACTTCCAGCTCTATCCTCGTTTCGTATGGGAAGTCAAGCCTCATGTCTATGCCGGAACCCTGTTTGATGTCAATTTCACGAAGTCCGGAGACGTGAGCGAGTACATGCAAAGCGATCCATACTTCAGGAAATTTAAGTCAAAATATGTAAATGTTGGCATTGGCGCCCTGTTGCAATACGATACCCGTGATGACGTGGCGACTCCCACTTCGGGTATGTTGTTGAGCGGAATCGCCAAGGTCTACGGCAAATATTTGGGCGGCTGCTATAACTATGAGATATTCGATTTGGAGTACCGCCAGTTCAAGCAGGTTTTCCGGCCGAGAAGCACTTTGGCCTGGGTGGCCCGGACCCAGATCGGCGTCGGTAATGTTCCCTATTCGGAGTTGCCCTATTTTGGCTCGCCCTTCGATTTGCGTGGATATTATTGGGGCAAGTACAGGGATAAGACCTCGGCCTACGCGATCGTGGAGTATCGCTACATGTTCGGGAGCCCCGAGAAGTATAAGAGCGGTAATTTTTTAGCGAAATGCGGTTTTGTCACTTGGGTCGGGACGGGAACGATCGGTAACGCGCCAATCGTGGATTGGAACAAATGGAAGATTAATTATGGTGTCGGCCTGCGTTTCCAGATCCAGCCGGGAAAGAATTTCAGGCTGGATTTCGGAAAGGATCCAAGCCAGAAAGGAATCGCCTTTTATATGAACATGACAGAGGCGTTTTAAGCAAGAATAGCGCCCCATATATGGCGCTATAAAGAGAAAAGAGAGGCCCGTATGCCATATCTCTTCATTCGAAGGGAAAGCGTACGGGCCTTATTGTTTTTTGTCTCCGAATCAGTGGCCAGTACTGTCCGAAGAAAACTGGAGTACTCTTCGGAGAAAACTCGAGTACTGTCCGAAAGAAACTGGAGTACGATTGGGAGGAAACTACGGTACTATTGGGATCGTACTGGCATCAGAATGCCTGTCGTAATCTGTTTACTCCTCCCATTCTTATTCTTCTTACAACTCCAACGCTCCGGTCAACTCGCTAGCCGACTTGAAACCGTGGCGATCGCAATACTCATTAATACCGTCAATCACTTTTACGGAAACCGCCGGATCGATGAAATTATAAGTACCGATCTGGATCGCCGTAGCTCCGGCCAGCATGAATTCGACGGCGTCTTTCCAATTGGAAATACCACCGAGTCCGATGATAGGAATCTTGACAGCCTTGTAGGTTTGCCAAACCATTCTTAACGCGATTGGCTTCACGCATGGTCCGCTTAATCCTCCAGTTATTGTGGAGAGGACAGGCTTCCTTTTTTCCGCGTTAATGGCCATACCAAGGATCGTATTAATTAAGGAAACGGAATCCGCTCCTTCTGCCTCTACCGCCTTGGCGATCTCGGTGATGTCGGTGACATTCGGCGATAATTTTACGATAAGTGTTTTCGGATAAACTTGACGAACCGCCTTGACAACCTCGGCCGCTCCTTTAGCCGTGACACCAAATGCCATGCCGCCTTGCTTGACATTAGGGCAAGAAATATTCAGCTCGATAGCGGGAATTTTCTCCAGTGATGCCATCTTCTCGGCGCATTCCACATACGTTTCGATAGACGATCCGCTGACGTTGACGATCATATTCGTGTCAATATCCTTGATCGTTGGATAGATATGATCAATGAAATAATCGGCGCCCTTGTTTTGCAATCCTACCGCATTAAGCATTCCGGAAGGCGTTTCCGCCAAACGCGGATAATCGTTTCCCTCACGTGGCTGGATTGTGGTACCTTTTACGAAAATGCCGCCAAGACGTGAGATGTCAAAAAAGTCGGCATATTCGACACCATAACCAAAAGTTCCGGATGCGGTCATTACCGGATTTTTCAAACTTAATTTTCCAATATTTACTCTTAATTCAGCCATGTCAATCTATCAATATTAAATACGGGACCTTCTTTACAAACACAAACATTATGGCCTTCGTGATCTTTCTCGACGCAGCAGAGGCAAGCGCCGATGCCACAAGCCATCGTGTTCTCTAATGAGACTTCGCAAGGGATGGATTCGGCCCTGGCGTATTTGGCGACAGCGACCATCATGGGTTTCGGGCCGCACGTGAAGATCTGATCGAAACGGACCTCCTTAAGGATGGAGTGGTTCGTCACATATCCCTTTTCGCCCAAAGAGGCATCCTCGGTCGTGATGTAAACATCTCCAATTTTCTGGAACTCTTCCAGTTGCAGCAGGTCATCCTTCGAGCGGGCTCCCAGCAGGAAAGCCGGGCGGATATTCATTTGTCTCAACATTTCACCCAAATAGAGCATAGGCGCCGTGCCGACACCACCACCGATGAGCAGGAATTTCTTTCCAGCCTCCTCACTTGTGGGCATCGTGAAGCCATTACCCAAGGGCAATACGACGTTGATCGTTCCACCTACTTGAGCTTCAGCAAGTTTACGGGTACCATCGCCGACAAGCTGGATCAGGAGCCAAAGCTCGTTTTTAGCCTTATCGACATAATTGACAGAGATCGGCCGACGCAGGAACGTCGAGTTTGAGCCGTCGACCCTGACTTCCACGAATTGGCCCGGCCGCATTTCGGGCAGGGTTTGTCCATCCGGAGTCAGTTTCAATAAACAATAGTTCTTATGAAGACGCAGGTTTTCCACGACCCTCATATCTAAAATGCACTTTTTCATAAACATTGATTTGTTTATGTGCAAAGATACGAGAATGGGATGAGATGCCCGAATTATCCTTTATTCTTTCTTCTCTTTTTCGAGAACAAAGGTGTCAAAAGTGTTATCGGAATAAAAGACCATGATTTTGTTGATTGTCTTGGAGGGCTTTTCCTGTATGATAACTTTCTCGACAACAGTCGATTTATTACCACTTACAGCCATTTTATCCCCATTTTCCTCGCGATATACGGAATCATCCTCGGGATTCCCTTCGAATATTGAATTCTCTTGGGGTGAATTGGAGGCATCGTTAGAAGTGGAAACACGTCTCATGTCGCCTTTGCCGAACAGGAGCCAATCCGGATTTACGTAAGTATACCGTTCCAGGATTTTTGTCATGACATCCAAACTGGGGTTGTTCCGTCCAGACAATATATGTGACATGGCCGCACGTTGGATACCAATCGACTCCGCGAACCGGGACGGCGTAGACGATTCAAGCTCCATTATCTTACGAATACGATCTTTCATTGTTTCCATATACCTAAAATCAGAAGAAAATCTGACAAATTGACCTATTTCTACAAAAATAAGCGCTTTTTCAGCGTGTGATACAAAGGTATATATATAATTTATTATACGCAACACTTGTTTATAACTTTATACAGTAAACAATGATATACGTAAATATACAAAACCCTACATTTACCCACTAATGTATACAGATACACTTGGAAACACCATAAAGCCTTACTTGGATTGAAGGATTTATTCTATTGGTGTTAAATAGGTTGTAATATGTTAGATAATCCCATTTATTTGATTCTGTTTTCAATGAAACACAAACAAGGGTTAAATATTTAACATTTCATTAAAGAGAATTGGGCCATTTTTTTGGTTATTAGCCTATTATAATTATAAAATCATGAAATCTAGATGTATACCTAAATATACAATACAAATGTGAATACGGTTGTAACATTTTCGTTGATGTTTGTAATGATGGTTACTGATGTATCTCCGCATTGTTGAGTATACGATACAATCATGTGGTATACATTTGTATTTTACCTCATATTGTATATTGATGTATCTTTCCTTGTGTTGAATGGATTTTGTATAATGTCAAAATGGCAATTGTTTCTATGTGTATACTAGCGCAACCTTGACCTTTGGTCTTATCCCTGAAATCCTTTGAATATTTGCGGGCATAAGGCCGAGAAACAGCATAGAAGCGATTCTCACGGGGGTAAATCTTGATTAATTAGTTGTTTTTAAATAAAATAAGGCGTTTTTCAAGCCTCTCCGATTTTCTCGAATTTAACTTGAGAAACGCCTTTAGTGTAGAAACTGTCCGTTCTATGAGATCAGTGCAGGATTTTATACAATAATTCTTTCAGGATGTCCGAACTGGTCATGGAAGAATTGCCGAATCCTTTTGAGAGGGCGTCAGCAGTCCGGATTTCCCCGATCAAGTTGAATACTTTCATGGCCGGGTATTGCTTCATGCCAAGGGTATAGTCCTTAACTTGGAAACTGGCCTTTAAGCCAAGGGCCGCCATGATACCCGCTTCGCTGCGGTCTTTGGTATAATAGCAAATCAGCAGGTTAGAGAAATAATTGAACAAGACGACCAAGGTCGCTTGTATGGGATTGTTCTGGGGATTCTTCTCGAAGTATTGGGCAATGCGGTAAGCCTTCAGGTTATCTTTGGCAATAATGGCCCTGAGCAACTCGAAATTATTGAATTCCTTACTGATACCGATATTCTCCTCGACAAGCTCGGGCGTGATTTTATTGGATTTTATCTCAGATAAGATAATACCCAGTTTGTCGAGTTCCTTATCGAGCCTGTTCAGGTCATTACCCAGAAAATCCGCCAACATTTGTGCGGCTTTAGGATCTATTCCTATCGATTTCTGACGCAACGAAGCCGTTATGAAACCGGGCATTTTATAGTCGGGTATTTTCTTGGACTCGAAAACAATTCCACATTTCTCTACCAAACCTAACAATGTTTTCCGCTTGTCATAACTCTTGTATTTATAGTTTATGACCAGGATTGTTGAAGGCAATATCTTTTTCAGATAATTGCTTAAGGATTCTATATTGCGTAAGGATTGCGCTTCCTTAACGACAATCAACTGATAGTCGGACATCATCGGAAATCTTTTCGCCGCATTGATTATAGTCGCGACATCCGTATCCGATCCGTAGAATATTAACTGGTTGAAATCCTTCTCTGTATCTTTTAATACACGTTCTATTAAGAGGTCTGTTATCTTGTCAATAAAGAATGGCTCCTCTCCCATTAAAAAATAAATTGGAGCGAAATTACGACTTTGTATAGACCTGCATATTTCCTCGAATGTATATTCTTTTTTGGCCATATTATTTATATTAATTAGGCTACCAGCTGAACCGGATATGCCTGATTGTTTTCTTGTCATCCCTGATTTGTCTTAATGCGTCTATCCCCATTAGCACATGCTCCTCGACAAATAATTGGGTAACCATCTTATCGCTTTTATCAGTTTTAATTCCATCCTCTTCCATCGGTTTATCCGATATCATAAGAAGTGCGCCCGTTGGTATCTTGTTCGAGAATCCGGCTGTCAAAAGTGTCGCCGTTTCCATATCGATTCCTGTCGCATGCGTTAATTTGAGATACGATTTAAACTCATTATCGTATTCCCAAACTCTCCTGTTTGTCGTATAAACAGTCCCTGTCCAGTAATCTTTTCCCCTGTCTCTAATGGCTGATGAAATAGCTCGAAGCATAGAGAATGCTGGGAGTGACGGTACTTCTGGAGGAAGGTATTCGTCTGATGTTCCTTCGCCTCGAATGGCCGCTATTGGCAATAGATAATCGCCTAATTCGTTGATGGGTTTCAAACCTCCGCACTTCCCTAAAAAGAGGACAGCTTTCGGCATGATCGCTGAAAGTAAATCCATTATTGTTGCCGCGTTCGAGCTTCCCATCCCGAAATTAATGATGGTGATATCTTCCGCGGAGGCGTTCGGCATTGAGCCTTTTAATCCGAGAATTGGCACTTGGAACTTGTCCGCGAAAATCTCCACGTATTTCGTGAAATTCGTTAACAGGATGTATGACGTGAAATCACACAATTGCCGTTCGGTATATCTCGGCAACCAATTTTCGACGATCTCTTGTTTTGTTTTCATACAATAACTATCTTTGACCCCCATTCTCGGCCAGAGTGATGGCAAGAAGGCTTTTATTTTTATAAAAACAAATATACGAAATGCGGCAATTAAACCTACCATCTTTTGAGGCGAAAATTCGATTGGAGAACGGCAAGTACAAAATTCTGGATCCGATCCGCCGTAAATATGTTGCCCTGACACCCGAGGAATGGGTCAGGCAACATTTCGTGAACTTCTTGATTTCTACCCATCACTACCCAAAGGAAATGATCGCTAATGAGGTTTCGATCCGTTTGAACGAGACTTCGAAGCGATGCGACACCGTTGTTTATGCCCCTTCATTGTCGCCCTTGATGATTGTCGAGTATAAGGCGCCCACTGTCGAGTTAACGCCGGCTGTCTTCGAGCAAATAGTCAGATACGACATGGTTTTGCATGCCCGTTACCTGATCGTGAGCAATGGGCTTCGCCATATTTGCTGCGAGATCCGTTACGAGGAGGGAAAATATCATTTTTTGGAAGAGATTCCCTCATACAACTCGATTGCCTATTAAGGTTGGTCTTATCAAAAAATAGTGACGCAGACAACTTAATATAAGTTAAATCGATAGAAATATTTTATATAACATAATTTTGCCTATTTAACAATTCATTTATTCTATTTAATTTCGACACAAATTTTATCCCCCAAGAATTATGAGAAACACTCTACTGACTATACTTGCCTGTTTGATTCCTCTCTTTTGCGAGGGGCAAATCTCGAAAGAGGCTTTTGAGCGTTGGCACGATAACAAATATTCCATGTTCATCCATTTTGGTTTGTATTCGGAATTGGGTGGTGTTTGGGATGGAAAACCCGTAACGAGGGGTTATAGTGAGCAGATCCAGTCGTTCGCCGGGATTTTCAGCGACTGGTATGGTGATACGGCCTTGCGCTTTGATCCCACGAACTTCAATGCGGATTCAATTGTCGCCTTGGCCAAGGCAGCCGGTATGCGGTCGATCGTTTTCACGACCAAGCATCACGACGGTTTCTGTATGTTCCGAACGAAAACGACCGATTATAACGCTTACGAGGCAACTCCCTGCAAACGGGATTTCGTAAAGGAGCTGTCTGACGCGTGCCGCCGTGGAGGAATAAACATGGGATTGTATTTCTCTTTGATCGATTGGCATTACCCGCAGGCTTATCCTATCTCGAGCCACAATTGTGATTTTATTACGCCGCAGCATCATGAGTTGACCAAAGCGCAAGTAACCGAGTTGCTTACGAACTACGGTCCGATCTCTGAGCTTTGGTTTGACATGGGCTCCAATACGCCTGCACAGAGTCGAGAGTTGTATGAGTTGGTACACAAACTGCAGCCAAACTGTATGGTGAGCGGGCGTTTGGGTAACGATCAATACGATTTTAGTGTGATGGCGGATAACACCTATCCGGAAGGAGCTTTGCAAACCGCTTGGCAAACAGCGGCCTCAATGTTTGATGAGACTTGGAGCTACCGTTCATGGCAAGTACGTGGCGACGCGCATGTCAAGGCAATGGAGAAGTTGAGAAGCTTGATCAGTGTCGTATCGCATGGCGGTAATTATCTGTTAAACATCGGTCCTATGGGTGATGGTTCTGTTGTGCCATTTGAGCGGGAGGTCTTGTTGGAGATCGGTTCCTGGTTGAAAGAAAATGGGGATGTCATTTACGGGACAGAAGCCTCTCCCTTCCGGGAAATCCCAGCATGGGGAACCATTACCCGTAATGGAAAGAACCTGAATTTAATCTTATCCGGAGACTGCCCTGAAGATGGAATGATCCGGTTACAGGTTTCGGGTAATCGTCTGGAAAGTGTTGAGGGTCCCGTAAAGGGAAATAGCCAAAAAGGTGATGTTTATACTTTCGCTTTGGCGGATAACGCATTTGATGACCAGACAATTCATGTTATCCGGTTGTCTTTTAAGGACGCTATTGAGCCCATGATCGAGGATGAGGCGGTTACGAAAAACTACAGCTATTCCTGCTTCGATTACTACAGCAATTACAGGAGCACGGTCAGTTATCAATGGAACTTGCCGAAGAGAACCTCTTACCAGATCATTTATACGGATCAAGAGAAGGGCGCCGCTCTTGACATTGCGGCAGGCGAGTTTCCGGCAACACGTGTGATACTGGATAATGGAAAGACGGTTAAACTTGATGTTAAGCCGTTGCAGTGGGGCAAACGCTATATTTGCGGCCCAGGAAGCGGTCTTTTTGATTCTCCTTCACGTCTGGATGTCTCTTTGGAGAAAGTGCCCGCAAAAGGCGGAAAATGGCAAGAGATCGCCGATGACCAAAAGATGTTCGCATCGAATATCCTGGAATCGTATTATATCATGCAAGAGGTGGTTTCTCCAACCGATCAGGATGTGCTGGTAGATGTGGGTGCCGGTAATGGTTTGGAACTATTTCTGAATGGAGAGTCAATGCTTAAGCATCTGAACCCCTACCGTTGCCAATTCCGTGAGGAGAAGGTATTGCTTCCTTTGCGGAAAGGGACAAACCAAATTGTTCTCAGGGTATATAACCGTTTTGAGAAGAAGACCGGATTCTTGTTGCGTCAGTCCGCGGACCAGACAATCTATAAACAGACCATAAAACTGGATGCTGGACAGGTCAAAGAGTGTAAAGGCAAGACTTTACCATTGACTATTCGTCGGGCGGACTTGGCATCAAGACATTCGGACACCGAGTTGCACAACGTCCGTATCACGAAATGATTTCGTGACCGTTTGAGAGATAAAAATATAAGGCGGGAGCATTTCCAATATTAATGGAAGTTGCTCTCGCTTTTTATCCGATCGATTTCCAGATAAGGGATTTTGGGATAGATAAAATCCAGATAACGGGGATCAAACGGTCCGGGAACCTCTTCGATGCGGACCCGTGTGATGCCTTCTTTAATGAAATCAAGTTCCTTGGCGGCCGCTTCCGACACGTCAATGATCCTTTTTCGTTTCCTGGGACCACGGTCCGTAACGCAAACCACCACGCTCTTCATGTTTTTCAGATTCGTGACTCGCAGGAATGTCCCAAACGGATAGGTACGATGGGCGGCAACGAGCTCGTCTTTCATGTGTATTTCGCCACTGGCTGTTGTTTTTCCTTGAAGACGCTCATGGTAATAGGATGCCAATCCCACCTCTTGCGCATGGAATTGTCCTACCCAACAGGCCAAGAATATCAGGCCGCCAATTCGGGGAAAAAAGGAAATCATTTTATTTAGTCGCTTTTTGTTGAACGGTATGGTTACAAATTTAAAAGGAACGGATGTAATCCAATAGGGTTTCACTCTTAAATATGGAAATATTACCTTAAATGTATGTTAATCCATGAGAGAAAATCATTATAAACGGATTTAGGCGGCTTTGTATGATCCTAAATATTTGGTAGGTCTCAAGGATTTTATTTAGCTTTGTCTCGAAATGTTTAACCAAATAGATGTTTGACAAAAATGTTTAAGAACAAGTTTTTCTGGATTATCATCGCTATTGTAGCGGTATTATTCTTTTGGGTAAAAGGTGCCTATAATGAAATGGTTACTTTGGATGAGGGCGTAAACACGGCATGGAGCCAGGTGGAGAACCAGTATCAACGCCGTATGGATTTGATTCCTAACTTGGTTAACACGGTAAAAGGTTATGCCGCTCATGAGAAAGAGACTTTGGAGGGTGTCGTTAACGCACGTGCTGAGGCAACGAAGACCACCATTGACCCTTCGAATCTTAATGAGGAGACTTTGAAACGCTTTCAGGCCGCTCAGGGTGAGTTAAGTAGCGCTCTCTCCCGTTTGATGGTTGTTGTTGAGCGTTATCCGGAGCTTAAGGCGAACCAGAACTTCTCTGAGCTTCAGGCGCAGTTGGAAGGGACAGAAAACCGTATTTCCGTCGAGCGTAAGCGTTTTAACGAGATCGCCCAAGGCTATAATACCTATATCCGTAAATTCCCCAATAATATCCTGTCGGGTATGTTTGGATTCCAGACGAAAGCTTACTTTTCTGCGGAGTCTGGTGCGGAGAAGGCTCCTTCTGTTGAGTTTTAATAAATAGTTAGCTTTATGGGTATTCTTGGAAGATTGAAATATAGCGGAAAGGCGGCAAGGAAAGGGCTCGCGATTAGCCTGTTTTGGTTGTTTTGCGTCTTACTGGCTAATGCGGCCCAGGAATACACGGTTGAGACAATCCCTAATGTCCGCCTGACGAATCGGCTGAACCATGTCAGCAATCCGGATGGTATTCTCTTGCCGGATCATGTGGCCCGTATCAATGCCGTGTTAGGCCAATTGGAGGATAGTCTGGGTATTGAAGTGGCGGTTGTGGCGGTCGAGAGCATTGGCGATAATGATGCCCGTATGTTCGCCACCGATCTGTTCAAGCATTGGGGAATCGGGAAAAAGGGAGAAGACAATGGTTTACTTATCCAGTTAGTGACTGAACCCTCCCAGCGGTCGGTCGTTTTTGAGACCGGATACGGTATCGAGGGCGTTCTTCCCGACGCGATCTGCTACAGGTTGCAACAACGCTATATGATCCCCGATCTGAAGGCTGGAAATTATAGCGAAGGCATGCTGAAAGGTGTTATAGCAGTCTCTCGTTATCTTCTGGAAAGCGGATATACGCCAGGGCATCACATGGGGCAGGCTGACAGCGATGGAGGAGATCTTTGGTTGTTCGGTTTTCTTAGCGTGGCATTCCTGGTCGTTGTCTTTTTAGGATATTATTTCCAGTACCGACCACGACGTTGCCCAAGGTGTGGACAGAAAAGCTTCGTGTATATGGGTACGAACGTGATCGTAGAGGCGACCCATTATCGTGAAGGTCTTGAGGAGAAGATTTATCGTTGCAAGAAGTGCGGCTATACGGAGCGGCATGAGAGACGGACCGACCGTTTACATAGTGGCGGTGGACCGATCATCATGGGCGGCGGTGGATTTGGCGGCTTCGGAGGCGGTAGTGGTGGCTCCTGGGGTGGCGGAAGTTCTGGTGGTGGCGGTTCCATGAGTCGCTTTTAACCTTAGAATAAAGAGATGCGCCGCGATGTGAAGTCTTATCATATCGCCGCGCATTTTTTATTCCACTGTAGTGAATTTTGAATCGCACTGCAGTGGAATGAGAATTTCACTGCAGTGCGTTATTGGGGCATTATCCTTCCTGCATGTAATAATCAGAAAGAATATCCCTTACCTTTTCGGGTGATACCCGTCCATACACTTTATTTCCGATCATCAAGACAGGAGCCAATCCGCAAGCGCCGACACAACGCAGGCAATCTAATGAGAAGAGTCCATCCGGGGTCGTCTCTCCTACCTTGATTTCCAATTGCCTCTGGATCTCCTCCAAAACTCTTTCCGCGCCTCTTACGTAACATGCCGTTCCCATGCAGACCGAAATTGGGTATTTACCCTTGGGCGTCATAGTGAAGAACGAGTAGAAGGTAACGACGCCATAGACTCTTGATACAGGAATCTTTAATTGAGCAGCGATAACCTCCTGAACCTCCTGTGGCAGGTAACCAAATTCCTCTTGCGCCGCATGCAGGATGTTGATCAGTTCTCCTGGATCATTATTTCTCTCCTCGCAAATGACACGAAGCTTTTCCAAGCTCTGTTCTGATATATGTATTTTGCTCATGATTACTCGCTTTTGTCTGTTTTATTATTCAGTCCAATAACCCTTTTTTTCCGGTCATAATAATGGGTGTGCAACAACTCGTGCGCTTTAGGGCCACAAGGCTCGCCCAGGTAATTCGCGTAGAGTTCCTGGATATAAGGATTCTCATGGCTTTTACGGATAGGCTTGTCCGCATCGACACGATAAAGTGTCGCCGCACGTTTCCGAAGTACCTCCATACGTCCTTGATGGAATGGCTGTCCACCACCACCAATACAACCTCCCGGGCAGGCCATGACCTCGATCGCATGATATGGCGATGTTCCGTTCTTGACCTCTTCCATCAGCTTACGGGCATTTCCTAAACTATGTGCAATACCTATCTTCAATGGGAAACCATCGAAATCGATCGTTGCGCTTCGTATCCCGTCAAGACCACGTAGTTCCGTAAAGTCGACCTTGTCAAGCTTCTTATGCGTATAGAGCTCGTATGCCGTACGGCAAGCCGCCTCAATAACACCTCCTGTCGTTCCGAAGATGACGCTCGCGCCTGAAGATTCTCCTAATGGCCGGTCGAATTCCCCATCCGGAAGCTCTTTGAAATTGATGTTCGCGTAACGGATCAATCGTGCCAGCTCGCGTGTGTAGATCGAGATATCGACATCCGGATTTCCGTCTACACTGAACTCTGGCCGACTCGCCTCGTATTTCTTTGCCAGACAAGGCATGATGGAAACGACAACGATATTCTTGCGGTCGACACCCAGTTTTTCCGCGAAATAACTTTTGGCGATGGCGCCAAACATCTGTTGCGGACTCTTTGCCGTCGAAAGGTATTCCCTTTGGTCTGGGAAATGTTGCTCGACGAAGCTGACCCAACCCGGACAACAACTGGTCATCAGCGGCAGCTTGACAGATTTGTCGCCTTGCAAATGGCGTTTGAGACGATCCAGCAACTCCGTTCCCTCCTCCATAATGGTCAAGTCGGCAGCGAAGTCGGTATCGAATACATAATCAAAACCAAGCTGGCGTAATGCGGATACCATTTTACCCGTGACAAGCGTACCCGGTTCGTAACCGAAGTCACGGCCCAATGCCGTACGTACGGCTGGAGCGGTTTGGGCGATCACGATCTTGGTCGGATCCTCTAATGCCTCCATAACGGGCTGTTGCGTATTGCGGCCGCTCAAGGCATTTACTGGGCATACAGAAACGCATTGTCCACAATATGAGCAGGTACTACCGGCAATATCGCGCTCGAAAGCTGTTGAGACGGCGGCGTTGAAGCCACGATTGACAGCCGTAAGGGCACCGACGGTCTGGATAGATTCGCACATGGTCTCGCATCGGCGGCACATGATGCATTTATTCAGGTTACGGACAATAGCCGGCGACCGGTCGATCTTGAATGTCGACATCTCTCCTTTATATCGGATTTCCCGGATGCCTAAGTCGTGGGCGATATTTTGCAATTCGCAATGTCCGTTACTGCTACAGGTCAAGCATTCCGCCGGATGGTTGGAAAGGATCAATTCCATCACGGTCTTTCGGGCGTTGATTACCCGTTTCGTGTGGGTATGGACGACCATATTTTCCTGACATTCGGTCTTGCATGAAGGCGCGAGATTGCGTCTGCCCTCGACCTCCACGACACAAATACGACAGGCACCGGGATTATTCTCGTAATGTAAATCTTCCAACCTCATATAGCATAAGGTCGGGATGCGGATGCCTACACTCTGTGCGGCTTCCAGGATAGTTGTTCCCTTAGGGACCTCTACGATTTTATTATCTATAGTTAATTTGACTGTTTCCATGGTGAATTCGGTTTAATGAACATAAATCGCTCCAAACTTGCATTTCTCCATACAAGTACCACAACGGATACAAACTTGCGGATCTATGACATGAGGCATCTTGCGCTCGCCCGTGATGGCTTGTACCGGACAAATCCGGGCACATAACGTACAGCCCTTACATTTCTCCGGATTGATAAAATATTGTGTCAACTCCTTGCACTGATGCGATGGACAACGTTTATCGCGCACATGTGCCAAATATTCGTCATAGAAATTATCCATAGTCGAGAGTACCGGATTGGGTGATGTTTGTCCTAATCCGCAAAGAGCCGTATCCTTGATGACTGAGGCCAAGTTACGCAGCTTGACCAAATCTTCTTCTGTTCCGTTGCCTGAAGTGATTTTCTGAAGGATTTCAGAAAGACGTTTATTTCCGATCCGGCATGGCGCGCATTTGCCACAAGACTCCTCTACCGTGAAATCAAGGTAGAATTTGGCCATGGCCACCATACAGTCGTCCTCGTCCATAACAATCATACCACCCGAACCCATCATTGAGCCGGCCGCTAAAAGGTTGTCGTAGTCGATTGGCAAATCCAGATGCTTTTCCGTCAGGCAGCCACCGGAAGGACCTCCTGTCTGTACAGCCTTGAATTTCTTGCCATCCTTGATGCCACCACCAATGCCGAAGATGACCTCACGCAGGGTCGTTCCCATCGGGACCTCGATCAATCCGACGTTATTGACTTTTCCCGCCAGGGCGAACACCTTAGTACCCTTGCTCTTTTCCGTACCAATGGAGCTAAACCACTTGGCGCCTTTCAAAAGAATGATCGGGATATTCGCGTAAGTTTCCACGTTATTAACGTTGGTCGGGCAATCCTTGTAACCTTTCTCACTCGGGAATGGCGGTTTCACCGTGGCCTCACCACGCTTACCTTCCATGCTTCGTATCAAGGCGGTCTCCTCGCCACAGACAAAAGCACCAGCACCATAACGGATCTCTATGTCGAATGAGAAATCCGTACCGAAGATATGTTCTCCCAGTAATCCGTACTCCTTGGCCTGTTTGATAGCGATCTTAAGTCTCTCAACCGCCAATGGATACTCTGCCCTGATATAGACGAGTCCTTTGCTCGCTCCCGTGCAGTAACCATTGATTGCCATAGCCTCGACAACAGAATGAGGATCACCTTCCAGGATCGAGCGATCCATGAATGCGCCGGGGTCTCCCTCGTCCGCATTACAGACCACATACTTTTGGGGAGCTTCCACCTTACGAGTCAAACGCCATTTTAATCCTGTCGGGAAACCACCGCCACCACGACCACGAAGGCCACTATCCATAATCTCCTGAATTACCTGCTCCGGAGTCATCTCCGTCAGAGCCTTGCCTAAAGCCGCATAACCATCACGGGCGATATATTCCTCGATATTCTCCGGATTGATGAAACCGCAGTTTCTTAAGGCGATTCGTAATTGTTTCTGGTAGAAATTGATGTGTTTGGAATCCTGCACCTTTTCGTGCGTTTCAGGATTAACATAAAGCAAACGGTTGACTTTTCGTCCCTTTATCAGATGTTCCTGGACGATCTCGTCCGCATCTTCAGGAGTAACCTGTACATAAAATGTATTGTCCGGGACAATTTTCACGATTGGTCCCTTTTCGCAAAAGCCAAAACATCCAGTACGGATAACCTGGACGGAATCTTGCAACCCACAACGCTCGATCGCGTTTTTTAGGTTTTGCATGATCTGCTCACTGAGCGAGGCACGACACCCCGTGCCACCGCATACCAATATGTAATTCGAGTATTGTGACATCTTGAAAGCGATTAAAGGTGATTATTCATTCTTGACTGCCGTATAGGTCTCCGGAATAATACCATCCACCAACGTGCCTTCCTGGATATATTTTTGGATGATCTCATCAACCTTCTCTTTATTGACATAGCCGAAAACAACCGGTGAGTGTCCTGGGATAATGACTTGGATGGTTGGCTCAGCATAACAATAGCCCATACAACCTGTTTGGGTGACTAACGCGTCCACATGCTCCCGATCCAGGGCGGTAATAAGATAGCTCATCACCTCCTTTGCGCCCGCCGCGATGCCGCATGTCGCCATCGAAACCTTGATTTGAACTTGGCTTTCGGGGGAATCGCTTCTTTCCCTGAGGTCTAAAGAGGAGCGGAACGTGTCTCGCATCTTCTTCAGGTCGCTTAAAGTTCTTACTTTATTCATGGTAATAGATTTTAGGTGTACATTATAGTATATATCGGGAACAAACTTAAAAAAACCTCGGAAAAAAATCAATGCTTTTGGCATATTATAACAAATTAACCCCAAGAAGAAACTAAAAGAAACTTTTAGAGGTTTAGGCATAGGAATTTGAGACAATAGTACGTGTGAGGGCACACATACTATTGTGTCGATCTTCACGACCGCTCGTGTGAGCCGACACGTACGTATGTGAAAGGCGACGCGAACGTATGTGTTACGGTAATGGCCTAACGGATGAAATTCTTAAGGCCTGGAAGCTTCGTTGACACGTGATTGCGTAAGCTTGGAATAAGGTGGAACACTATGGGTTAGCCAGATATTGCCGCCAATAACGGAACCTTTTCCTATCGTTATCCTGCCAAGGATTGAGGCATTCGAATAAACGATGACTTCATCCTCCAAAATAGGATGGCGAGGCAAATCCATGGGCAGTCCTTGCTCATCGAGCGTAAAGTTTTTTGCGCCGAGGGTAACGCCTTGATATAACCGCACATGATTCCCGATAATGGCGGTTTGGCCAATGACTATGCCTGTCCCATGGTCGATTGAGAAATATTCGCCGATTTGAGCGCCCGGATGGATATCGATTCCTGTGAGGGAATGTGCCATCTCGGTAATGATTCGGGGAATAACCGGAACGCCTAGTTGATATAACTCATGCGCGATCCGCTGATGGAAGATCGCATATACACCAGGATAGCAGAAAATGATCTCACTGGGGCTTTTCGCTGCTGGATCTCCATCAAGAATGGCCTTGATATCGGTCGAAAGAAGGTGTTTTATTCGGGGTAACCGATTAATGAACTCAATCGCTATTCTTGCGGCTTGCTCTTTTGCTTCATCTTGGCATTCCGTTTCAAACCGGAGTCCATTAAAAATCTGGGTTTCCAGAATATCGTAGATTTGCTCCAGATATATTCCCAAATGATATGGCACGAATTCATGAGGTACTTCGCTTTCCGCTCCGAAGAAGCCTGGATACATGGTTTTCCTGAGGAGACTCATCATTTCCTCCAAAGCCTTGACGGAAGGCGTAGCTTTTTGGTGGATAGGAATGTAAGCGGAAGGCGCACTGAGCGCCTCCACATTCTTCTGTATCTCGTTCAACACGAATTTCCGGTCCATCTTCTTCATAATCAATTATCCCAAGTATAATCGTAGCCAATCAATTTATTACCGTTGATGCCTAAGCCCAATAAGACTTTTCCGTCAACAACATAGACGCAATGAATATCTTTGTTGGCCGCTGGTAATTTAGATTTTTGTGACCAAGTCTTTGCGGTCGTGTCGTATCGCCAGATATTCCCGTTGGTATCTATTACATAAAGGTCGCCATTCAGGGAAAAACCTTTCTGAATACCGCCATCACCGGGCCATTCCGTCTCTTCCGACCAACTGGACAGGTTTGTTGAGGACCAAAGTCGTTTTGTGTAAGAGGCTGACATGGAATTCGGGTTGACTTTTCCCAATCCCGCATAGACACGATCACCAATTACCAAAGCGACTCCGTCACTTTGCTTGATCGGGAAATTCCCTTTTCTGGACCAAACATAACTGTCGGAATTGAAAGTCCATACCTCGTTAATTAAGGAATCCCGTCGACCTCCAATAAAATAGACTTGATCGTTGAAAACACCACAACCTGCTCGTGACATTCCTTGTGGGCGAGTGCTTTTATCCTCTTGGACCTCACTCCATGAATTGTCGATTGTTGAATAGAAATAAAGATTGTTATTTATTTTTCCGCCAGAGGTTAATCCACCGAAGGCCCACAAGCCAAATCCACGACTGAAGCAAGCCTGCCAAGCCAATTCTTGTGGCATGGACGAGAGCTGTTGCCATTCATTTCGTGTATCGGCCACAAACATCCATAACTCGTCTGTATATTTAGGACCGCTATCACCTCCAAGCAGGAAACACATATTATTGTCGATCATACAATAAGCGGATGATCCAGGAATACGGAAAGATCCTGTAAAGTCCGCTACGCTTGAGAAAATATCAGGTGTCTTGACCGTGAGGTATTGACCGTATTGCACACCTTTCGCGTTAATCGCATAGGCCCGAACATAATAGGTTGTCCCTCCTTTCAGCCCCGTCATCTTGCCGGAAAATTTGGTCTTTCCATAAGAGATTGGCAGGATGCCAATATTCGTCTCAATAGTTGCGTTTGCTGTCGTATTCCAACAGATACCCGATTCTGTCACGTCTGAAGCGCCTTCCGACAAGACCTCACCAGACACGGTCGCTGTTCCTGAGACGACATCAGTAACCTCTGTCGTTTGTACTGTAGGAAGCTCGTTCAGTAAGATCAACGAATAACCTTCTCCAGAAGAATAGCGGATGCCCATCTCATTAATAGCGAAAGCCCGAACATAATATTGCTTCTGTTGATCCAGATTCGTTAAGCGTCCGGAGAATTGGCCGGCGCCTTTTCCGCACATGATCGTATCCGCTGTCTCAATGGTCGGGTTCTTATCTGGCCCGTAGCATAATCCACAAGCCGTTACCTCATTATCTCCTTCATCCGTAATGTCAAAAGAGAAATCCGCATAAGTATAGCTGATCTCCTTGTTTTGGAAATTCTCAATAACCGGCATACCATCGGTTGTGACAAATGAAATGAGATTGGAGCCGTTGAACTCTCCAAATTTATTCTTGGCGTAAGCCCGGACATAATAACGGGTAAGAGGCGTCAAACCACTGACTGTACAGTAGAAGGAATCCGTTTCCATCTCGATTTTCAAGATTGAATCGACGACGGCAGGTTCTACGCTTTTCATGAGATAAATTCCCCGTTCGGTAATTTCTGCCTCGCCCTGTTGGGTGATAACACCGCCACATTGCGCCTTGGTTGCCATAATCTTTTCGGCCTCAGAAGTCTTGACTGTACCAACACCTGAAGTTGTCGTAAATTGAAGAACATCTCCGAAAGCCGTATCGACTTGATTGATAGCGTATGCTTTAATATAATACTTCGTATTGTTATTCAAGGACTCAATCGTCGTGTTGAATGTCCCTTTTCCTTTGGAGACAGCCTTAATATTCTCCTTATCAACCTGGAAATCTGATGTCATTCCCCAACAAAAACCAGATTCCGTGACATGTGCCCCGTTTTCCTTAATAACCTCGCCCGATAGGGTCACGGTTGTTGCTGTTGTCTTAATATCGTCGTTTGTCTTTACTTCTGGCATTAAGGCATTCTTAATCTCGTCACCTAATTCCGGATCCTTGACGCAGCCCTGAAAACTTAAGGTAAATAATATGTAAAATAATAAAGGGTATTTATATTTCATGATCCAACTCATTTAAGTCAAAAGAATACCCCAACAGAGGCATTCAGGTCAATATATTTAAAGTTCACTGTATTAACGCCGACACCAATAAAAAGTGGTCCGGCGACATTAAACATGATATCCGCTTCGGCGGCAATTCCTTTATAAGACGCCTCCGTATTCTTGCACCAGATCAACTGTTGATCTTGCATATCAACATACGAATAGGTCGTGAATTGGTGGAGTAAGTCCCGATGTCCATATCCTAAACCAACTGATGCGTATAATCTAGGCACACATTTAATTATCATACCGACTGTACCCGAAAGAGTATTCTTCTTGCTGTTGCCATTCGCTTGATAGGAGGATTCATTGTCTGAGAAAGAGAGGATTTCTCCTTCGTTATTGCAATTCCCCGTAAAGCTCTGGAACGATATGTTACTTTTGACTTGAACATACCAACCAAAGCGCTCTCCCATTCCGCCGAACTTTAAGCCAAATGGAGCCTCCATCGAATAGGTGTAAGCCACCAGAAATTTCATTCTCTCCCTTTTTTCTGGCATGATTAAGACCGTATCGGGCGTATTTGTTTCCGGTAATTGAGGATGCAATAATTGCTCCTTATAATTTTGCCAATAGAGTGCCAGTTCTTTATTTTCAGGTGTACCAATACCTTCTTGATAATAGATAATCAGCTTGGAGATAGCATCCAAATCATCTTCCGTTGCCTTGACATTCAGGCAATTCAAGCATTTATTCATAAGGCTTCTCATGGACAACCTCATGTTCTCGTTGGATAACCAAATCTCTGTCAGACGCTCGATACTATAGCTATCACACCGGGATACGCCCTCCTCATACCACATCTTAGCGTCACTATAATCTTTTCGGGCCATAGCCTCGTCGCCTTTCCGGTTGTATTCGTTTTCTTGTTGGGCGAATAATCCAGAAGGTGGAATTAAAAGTATGATAAATAGTATCAAATGCAATTTCCTCATGTCGATAATGTTTTCAATAGTAAGTTACACCACTGTTTATGATCTTGGCATTGGCGTCATAGATATCGAACAGATGATCCTCACGCTCAAATGCCCTTCCATTCTCTGCCCGACCCACACTTAAATATTTGCATGGGATTCGTTCCTCGGCATTTTGGTCGATCGCTCCATATTTACCATTTGATTTTTTGCGAACAATCATATAACCTCCAAATGGCATTTTTTCTTCGTATTGCTCTCTTTTTTGTCTAATTTGCTCTTTTTTGAATTGTTCATCACATGAGATCATTAGGCGAACCACCTCTTCTGTCAGATTTAAGTCGCGGGCAGATTCCAAATCGTGACGAGCCTGATTAAATCTTTTTTGTTCCATGTTCCTTTTGGCGGAAGCAATCAACTCGTTATAACGCTTCTTGTTTTCCGCCTCATTCGCTTGTTTCACGGCAGGCTTTGCATCATGAGTTGTTTCTGGCTGAGCAGAACTTGGTTCACTCTTCATTTCCCGTTTCTCTGTTGGTACGGATGGATTCTTCTCCAAGATCTCTCCTGTCCTGTCTTGCTGATCAACAGGATTGTTATTTTCCACCTCAGGATTTGCCTGATGATTGGAAGTATCATTCCGTGAGACACTTGACGTTGAAGCCACCGTGCTCATAGTGTCTTTAACGATAGGCGACTCTTCTGTCTGAGGATTTAAGACATACGACGTCTCTCCTGGGTCGGAATTAAGATGATCCCAAATCAAGAACAAACTTGCTCCGACGGCAATTGCGGAAACGGAGATGATACCTGCTTTTTTAGGTACCCTTTTTTGTTTTATGGGAGTTGCGTCCTTCTCCTTATTCTCTTTCATTTGTTGAGGAGGTTGATTGACGATAGTTTCCTCTCCCTCTTCTGTCGGAGTATTTTTGAGAATGGTTGTTTCTTCCTCTTCTTCCGCATCCGAATTCGAAGTCAAAGTTTCCTTCCGTGATATGCTACCAGTAACCGGAATTTTAGGATAATCAAGAGAATCCATCATTTCTTGAATACTGGAATAGCGTTCGGAAGGTACGATTCGCATAGCCTTTAAGATGACCTGCTCCGTTTTTTCCGAAATATTGGCATTAATTTCTCTTGGGCTTTTCAAAGGACGTGTCGCCCTCAAGATAGATTCCGTCGGAATTTGCCCGGTCAACAAGTTATATAATGTCGCCCCAAGCGAATATATGTCCGGATACGGACTAAAGGTTTGGATGCCTTCACTATCATATTGCTCAATAGAAGCAAATCCTTTTGACAGGGTAAGCAAAGTCGTACTGGTCTCCTCTTGATCAATATCATAACGCTTGCTGACTCCAAAATCAATCAAGCGAGCGTTATCCTTCTGGTCAATTAAGATATTGCTGGGCTTAATATCCAGGTGCAAAATATTTTTCTCATGGACGAAACTTAAAGCTTCCCCAACCTGATGTATATATTTTAACGCCAGATCCTCAGGAAGGAAACGGGTTTGTTCCAGAATATATTTCAAGGAATGGCCGGAAATATATTCCATTGCGATGTAAGCCGTGTTGTTTTCCTCAAAGACCTCAAGGACATTCACGATGTAAGGGTGATGCACTTCGGATAAGATTCGCGCCTCTTTCGTCAATTTCTCCTTGAATTTATTGAACAAAGCCTTTCCCGTTTCCGAATAGACCTTGACTTCGTTTGTATTCTCGTCCCGGAAACAGTAATCCTTGAAGAAATATTCTTTTATACAGACTGGGACTTCTGTCTTGATTGTCCCAAGCGAACCTTTCACTTCCGTGTACCAAATTCCCCGATACGTAATACCAAATCCTCCTTGGCCAATTACGTTCATCAGTTTATATTTCCCTTTTTGAAGAAGAAAACCACTTGGCAGATTCATAATCCCTCATTAAGTCTGCCAAAAATACGCCATTTATATTAAAGAATAAAAAAAAGAGAATACTTTTTGTGCTTCTTCGGCTATATCCGCTGTTTTTTGGATAGGAATTATATAAAAAGAATAATTATCCCGGCTATTTCCCGCACAAATATCGGTGATCATCTCTTTAATGGCACAACTATTGGAGCCTCCTTTCTTAAATATCTCCATAAGTTTTTCATCATCGATTTTTTCCAGGACTCCGTCAGTGCATAAGAATAGATAATCATCAGGCATAATGTTCCTCAAAACCGTTACTTCCGCTTCCGCGGGATTATGGCTTCCTTGTATTGCCCTGAGAATAACATTCTTTTTGGATGAGGTAAGAGCCTCTTGTGGTGTTAATTGTCCTGTTTTGACCAGAAAATTAACCAGGGAGTGATCTTCTGTTTTATGAATGATTTGTCCGTTACGGATGTGATAAATACGGCTATCTCCAATATGAGCGATCGTGATTTGAGATTTTCCGATATAGGCCAATGTCAATGTCGTTGCCATTCCTTTGGCCTCAGGATGGATTCTTATATAATCCTCAAAACCAGTCTCCGTGTATTCTATCGTTTTTTGTATGAATGATTTATCAATAGTTTCACGATTTGAGGAAAATGCCTTGAAATAAGAGCTTATCGACTCACAAGCCAGATTACTTGCTATTTCGCCTTTCTCTGCGCCGCCGACACCGTCGCAGACAATAAAGAGTCTTTGATTTTGAAAATCAGATTCGGGTGGAGGGAAAATAGAATCCTCATTATTGGATCTTCTACCCTTGTCGGTGACCGCATATGGCTGAGCGAGCGTTATATTCATAGCATTAATTTTAATCATTGAAACGAAGAATTGTTCGCCCTATGATAATCTCATCGTTATCTTTAAGGACGACAATCTCGCCATTTTCTAGATACCTGCCATTATATAACGTATGATTTTTACTATTATTATCCGATAGGAAATGTTTATAATTTCCTCGAGTGTCCTTTTTTACTTCTATACGAATATGTTCGCGGCTCATCGAGCGGTCCTTGGTCCGGATCGGAAGGTTTGCCTGAGACAGGCTTGATAGACGACCGATAGTGAAAGTCCCCTCTTCCAACGGCAGGATCTGTTCCTCTGTTTCCTCGTTGGCCAAAACCGTCAATTTGCCTTTATGGGAGCTTGGGGGTGACACAAGAACCGTATTATCACTATCTTCCTGCTTCGGGGATGAATTTAAGTTTAAAAGTGATACCGGGATCTCACCCTTACATTTGGGGCATTTGAAAAAGGTAATACCGAGGGGAATTTTCCCCTCGTCTACCTTTAAACCAACATGACAATGTGGACATTTTAACGCGATCATAGAATGAATGAAATATCAGAGTCGTCCATACCCATATCCGTTGAGTACATGTCTAGCATATCCGCATCGGATAGCATGACCGTATCATCAGATAACGTAATAAAATCGCCGTCGTGAACATTATTCATCATATCATCATCGTCGATAGTCACCGCCTCGCCCAAATCAACGGCCTCATCCATATTGATGAGGATCGCTTCATCCGAGGCATAGGCGTCATTGTCATCCAATGTAACGAAAGTGTATTCCTCCTCCATCGCTTGTCCCAATTATAATGTTACTTTTCTGATGGCAAAAATAGGAAAAGTGTTTATCATCTCAGCTGAAAGATCTTCTTTATAATCAAAGAATTGATATTCCTGTACGAAAGTAGTGGTTTCATGGTATAAAAGGTCAATCCCGAACCCATTTCGCCTTGCATGAGGAAACCGGACAATTCTTTCTGTTACGTAAAGATTCCCAAGGGATTTCGCCCAAGAAAACGCCACATTTGGGACAAACATAAGCCGTCTTGAAACGGTTTGTCAATTCTTGCAATTGCTGTGGAATCTTGGCGGATTGTCTTGCGCCCAAAAATATGCCGATTGCAGGGGCACAAATAGCGATAATGAGACTCACGGCAAACAGGGTTGGACTGCCTTTTCCCAAGAAACCAAATACGACTCCTATTACGCCTGGTATGGCAAAAGGAAGCGATTGTAATATTCTTATTTTAAACTGATTGCTCGCCTGTATTTTAACTTTCTCTTTAATGTAATTATCATATACTTCTTTTAGGGCATTAAATTCCTCGCTGTAATCATTGGCTTGTTTCAGTACATCTCCAAGTGATAACTTGTATTGATCGCCCAATCGAATCTCGTCGGTTGCGACAATCCGTTTTTTCATGACTTGGTCTCCATTAACGAAAGTCCCATTCGTGGAGTTCAAGTCCTCGATGATCCACGTGTCATTTTCTGTCCGAACCAACTGGGCATGATATCGGCTAACATGCGGGTCATTGATTACGACATCATTATCTGGAGCTTTACCTATTTTAATCAGCATATTTGACAATTTATTCCTGTTGCTCTTTTTCCATTTCCTTTTCCAAGGTGTCTTTTAGCTGTTTTAGCGGATCTTTGGAAATGACCAACTCTCGCGGTTTCCCCTCCTCACTCAAAAGCAATAAACGCTGTTTGGGCAGGTTGATTTGAAGAATATGATTTTTATTGATAATATGGCTTTTGCCGACACGCATCAATAGCTTATGGCAACCTTCGATCTGTTTTTCCAAGATCTCCTCTATTTTACCAATATTGATAGCGAACGTGAATTGAATACCGTTAGATAACGACAACTTCGTGTAGTTACGATCGGCCTCAAAATAGAGTATCTGACCAATTCTTATACGCAACAACTCATCTCTCGTTTTTATGATAAGATACCGTTCCATTTGTTTTGTGCTCATTGCTGTTTTCTGACTATACAAAATTACGATTATTTCTCAGTTAAACATGAAAAAACAGACTCTTTTTCATCTTCTTTATTAAGTAAAAATTCATTGGTTTCCTGGGGATTCATAAAACAGGCCAACAAACAGGCAGAACCTGTCTGTTGGCCTTCAAGGTATGAATCAATCAATTAATTATTCTTCCACTGCAGCCTGCGCCGCTGCCAAACGGGCGATTGGCACACGGAATGGAGAGCAACTAACATAGTTTAATCCTACTTTATGGCAGAATTTAACGGATGAAGGCTCACCTCCATGCTCGCCGCAGATACCGCATTTCAGATCGGGACGAACAGAACGTCCTTTCTCGACAGCCATCTCAACCAATTGTCCAACACCGTTTTGGTCTAATACTTGGAATGGATCGACTTTCAGGATCTTCTTCTCCAAGTAGACTGGCAAGAATGAAGCGATATCATCACGAGAATAACCAAATGTCATCTGTGTCAAGTCATTCGTTCCAAACGAGAAGTATTCGGCACGTGAAGCGATGCGGTTTGCTGTCAAGGCGGCTCTCGGGATCTCGATCATTGTTCCGACCTTAAACGGAATCTCTATACCTTCCTCCTTGAACAGGGCCGCTGCCTCATCACGGATTACTTTCTCTTGTGCCTCAAACTCATACAGGATACCTGTCAGCGGAACCATAATCTCTGGATGAGGATCGTATCCCTCGCGTTTCAGTTCTATAGCCGCGCCTAAGATCGCACGAGTCTGCATTTGAGTAATTTCCGGATAGGTATTTCCCAAACGGCAACCACGGTGTCCAAGCATCGGATTGTGCTCGCAAAGGCTCTCTACACGTTGTTTGATATATTGAACCGTTACACCCATAGCCTTTGCCATCTCCTCCTGGCCTTTTTGATCATGAGGAACAAACTCATGCAAAGGAGGATCAAGTAAACGGACATTCACCGGACAGCCATCCATTGCCTTGAAAATACCCTTGAAGTCGGCTTTCTGATAAGGTAACAATTTAGCCAAGGCTTTTTTACGTCCCTCTACATCAGGAGCTAAAATCATCTCGCGCATGGCAATAATCTTGTCGCTGTCAAAGAACATGTGCTCCGTACGGCAAAGACCAATTCCTACAGCACCGAAGCTACGAGCTACGCTCGCGTCGTGCGGCGTATCCGCGTTTGTCCGGACTTTCAGTTTGGTATATTTATCACAAAGATCCATCAGCTCAGCGAAATCGCCAGAAACCTCGGCGGCCTTTGTCTGTACCTCACCAGCATAAACCTCACCTGTTGTTCCATTGATAGAGATGAAATCGCCCTCTTTCAAGACAACACCCTCGATCTCTACTGTTTTGTTTTTGTAATCCACGTTGATGGCACCCGCTCCGGAAACACAGCATTTACCCATACCACGGGCAACTACGGCGGCGGGAGAAGTCATACCACCTCGTGCTGTCAGGATACCTTCCGCTACAGCCATACCGGCCAAATCCTCAGGCGAAGTCTCTATACGTACCATGACAACCTTCTTCCCGTCTGCGGCCCACTTTGCGGCATCCTCGGCGAAGAAGACGATTTGTCCGGTCGCTGCTCCTGGAGAAGCGGGCAGACCTCGTGTCAATACCTTGGCGCTCTTCAAAGCCGCCTTGTCGAATACGGGGTGCAGCAATTCATCCAGTTTATTAGGCTCGCAACGCAATAACGCTGTTTTCTCATCAATCATTCCCTGATGCAACAGGTCGATAGCGATCTTAACCATTGCGGCGCCTGTACGTTTTCCATTACGGGTTTGCAAGAACCATAATTTACCCTCTTGAACGGTAAATTCCATATCCTGCATATCACGATAGTGATTTTCCAGTTTCGTCTGCAGGGCATCCAACTCTTTGTAAATCTCCGGCATGGCCTCTTCCATGGAAGGGTATTTAGCCAAACGCTCTTCCTCGGAAATACCAGCACGCTCTGCCCAACGTTGTGAACCGATTTTTGTGATCTGCTGTGGCGTACGGATACCAGCCACAACATCCTCACCTTGAGCGTTAATCAAATACTCTCCATTGAACAGATCCTCTCCGTTTCCGGCGTCGCGTGAGAAGCAAACACCTGTTGCGGAAGTGTCGCCCATATTACCGAAGACCATCGCCTGGACATTTACTGCGGTACCCCATTCAGCGGGTATACCCTCCATCTTGCGATAAAGGATAGCGCGCTCGTTCATCCATGAGTCGAATACGGCGCAAATAGCTCCCCACAGTTGCTCATAAGCGCATGACGGGAAATCCTTGCCGGTTTGTTCCTTAACAGCGATCTTAAAGCGTCTTACCAACTCTTTCAGGTCTTCAACCTCTAATTCATTATCTAGTTTTACGCCTTTGGCTTCCTTAACCTCCTCGATAATTGCCTCAAACGGATCGATATCATCCTTGTTGGCGGGCTTCATGCCAAGAACGACGTCTCCATACATTTGTACGAAACGGCGATAGGAATCCCATGCGAAACGGGCATTGCCGGTCTTGCGAGTCATTCCCTCAACAACCTCGTCGTTCAAACCCAAGTTCAGGATCGTATCCATCATACCAGGCATTGACGCACGTGCGCCAGAACGAACGGAAACCAACAAGGGGTTTTCCACGTCACCGAATTTCGACTTCATAAGAGTCTCAATGCCTTTGATTGATTTTTCCACATCCTCCTTAAGGAGCTCAACCACCTTTTCCTTACCGAGTTCAAAGTATTCTGAGCAAACTTCTGTGGTAATTGTGAATCCTGGGGGTACAGGAACACCGATTAGATTCATTTCAGCGAGGTTAGCGCCTTTTCCTCCTAAGAGATTCCGCATATCGGCTCTTCCTTCCGCTTGGCCATTACCAAAAGTGTAAATTCGTTTTCTTTCCATCTTAATAATTAATTTATTTAGATTTTAGTTCGATTGTTTTGCTATTTCTGGTTAGCAATACCGCGAATATATGCCATTTGAAGTTGACAAAAATCATTTTGGATAAAATATTTTTTGTGTTATATAACAAATATTAGTGGAGTTATAATATTTATTTATACCTTTACGTGCCGAAGTTTAGGAAAGATCTTAAAATAATTAATCTCCCCTCCTTAAATTCACGGGAACAATCACCGCTGTTTCTTACTTGACCTCTTTTTTATCTTTTATATATGTATATTGATTATCAATATGATCGCTTTTATCTTGCGAAGATATTGATTATTCGTCGGCCTATATGCGGAATTTTACTATTTTTGTCTTCGTAACAACAAAATCAAGGCTATTTCATGAATATTCGATATGGCGTATTTGGTCTCTCGCTTCTTGTTGGCGGGATGTTTCTGACCTCCTGCCAGGTTGGGACGAAGAAATCAGAGAGTAATGGAATTACGTTTGATTCCATACAGGTTGAAAAAGTCTATCACCTTTTGGATAATCCAGATAATCCCAATTGTGATCTGGAGATAAATTTTGTTTATCCGAAAGATTACGCGGATAAGGCGGTCCTGGAGGAGATGCGGAAACAGTTCGTTTACGATTATTTTGGAGAGAACTATGAGGGTTTGTCACCAGAAGAGGCGGTAGAACGCTATACGCAGGATTATATCAGCGCTTACAAGGATTTGGAGGAGGATTTTAAGGAAGAATCGAGCAAGGCGACTGAGGACTCGCCGGTTGGTTCTTGGTTTTCGTATTATGAGATGTCGTCCAGCCAAATCGTATACAACAATTCCGGCCTTCTTAGTTATACGGTGAGCTTTGAAAACTATACGGGTGGCGCTCATGGCGCGCACGCGTACAATAATCATGTTATTGATTTAGCGACTGGAAAGCCTTTGACGGAAGAGGATATTTTCAACGAGGGATATCAGGAAGAGCTGGCAAAGTTGTTGGTTGACCAAATCGCGAAAGATAACAACTTGACAGACGCTAAGGAGTTGGAGAATATCGGTTTCTTCAGTGTGGAGGAAATTTTCCCTAACGGTAATTTCCTGGTTGATGAGACGGGCATCACCTACTCTTTCAATGAATACGAGATCGCGGCTTATGTAGTCGGAGTGATCAACGTACATCTGCCATTCGAGGCGATTCAACATTTAATGCGTGAAGACAGCCCGATTTTCAAACTTATTTAGTAGAATCTCAAAGTATGGAACATAACAATAACATAAAACTATATTTCCCGGAGATCACGCCTTTGCAGGAGGAACAATTCGCGGCGCTTTATGATCTTTATTATGACTGGAACGCGAAGATTAATGTCATCTCCCGCAAGGATATCGAGAATCTTTACCCGCATCATGTGCTTCACTCTCTGGGCATCGCTAAGTTAATTAAGTTCAGGCCCGGATCACAAATCATGGATTTGGGCACGGGAGGCGGTTTCCCGGGTATTCCTTTGGCGATTCTTTTTCCGGAATGCCAATTCTTGTTAGTCGACAGCATTGGCAAGAAGATTAAGGTGGCGCAAGCGGTTGCCGAGGCGATCGGCTTGAAAAATGTCGCGTTCAGGCATTGCCGTGGAGAAGAGGTGAAGGAGACCTTCGATTTCGTGGTTAGCCGGGCGGTCATGCCTTTAGGCGACCTGGTTAAGATCATCCGTAAGAATATCAAGCGGGAACAGCAGAACGCTTTGCCCAACGGGTTGATCTGCCTGAAAGGTGGTGAATTGGAGCATGAGATCCTGCCCTTCAAGAAGAGTGCCCTGTGTGAGCCGTTGAAGGGTTATTTTAATGATGAATATTTCGATACCAAAAAAATTGTTTACGTAACGTTATGATTTCTATCAAGTCTTTTGAGGTAAACTATTTTTCGGAAAATACCTATCTCTTATATGATGAGACCAAAGAGGCTGTCATCATTGATTGTGGTTGTGTGCGTCCGGACGAGCAGAATGAGATCCGTGATTTTATAACGGCCAACGGGTTGACATTAAAACATAACTTATGTACGCACCTGCACCTGGATCATATTTTCGGAAATGATTTCATCTTTCGTGAATATGGTTTAAAGCCAGAGGCGCATAAGGCGGATGTGGAGATGCTCCCTCCCGCTTCGCAACAGGCGAAAATGTTCGGTTTGCACGATCGTGTTGTAGATACCGAAATCGGCCATTTCTTGGCGAATGGCGAGATTATCACTTTCGGCAAGTCTGAACTGCTTGTGATCTCCGTTCCCGGACACTCTCCCGGTGGCTTGGCTTTCTATAGCAAGAAAAACGGTTTCGTCGTTTGTGGTGATTCCCTTTTCGCTGGCAGCATTGGCCGGACGGACCTTTGGGGTGGTAATCAGGAGATCCTGATTGCCGCTATTCATGACAAGCTATTGGCTTTGCCGGATGAGACGGTTGTCTATCCCGGTCATGGCCCAGAGACACGTATTATAGATGAACAATTGGAAAATCCTTATTTATAAAATACTAATATCATATGAATACAAATAAATTTGTCAACCGGCATATCGGTATTTCAGAAAGCGACGTGCCCGCGATGCTTGAGGCTATCGGCGTTAAGTCTATTGATGAGTTGATCGACCAGACCATCCCGGCCAATATTCGCTTGAAATCCCGGCTGAATCTGCCGGAGGCCATGACCGAGCGCGAGTTTGCCGAGCACATCTCAGAGCTGGCCTCTAAAAACGAGGTTTTCACCTCTTATATCGGAATGGGATGGTACGACACCGTCTGCCCCGCTCCTATTCAGCGTAACGTGTTCGAGAACCCGGTTTGGTACACCTCTTATACGCCCTATCAGGCAGAGGTATCGCAGGGCCGTTTGGAGGCTTTGTTGAATTTCCAGACCATGATCTGCGAATTGACCGGTCTGCCTTTGTCGAACTGCTCATTGCTGGACGAGGCGACAGCGGCAGCCGAGGTGGTTACCATGTTCCATGGCGCACGCAGCCGTGCGCAAGTCAAGGCTAACGCTAACACGGTTTTTGTTGACGAGAATGTCTTCGCGTCTACACAAGCGGTTATCCATACCCGGATGATCCCGCAAGGTATCCAGATCGTGACTGGCGATTATAAGGAATTTGAGTTCACGCCTGAGGTATTCGCCGCGATTGTCCAGTTCCCGAACGCTGATGGACAGATCGAGGACTATAAGGCTTTCATCACCAAGGCAAACGAGGCTGGCGCGAAAGTGGGTGTCGCTGCCGACTTGATGAGTCTCGTTTTGTTGACACCTCCGGGCGAATGGGGCGCTGATGCCGTATTCGGATCAAGCCAGCGTTTTGGTATCCCTATGTTCTATGGTGGACCTTCCGCCGCGTATCTCGCTACGAAAGAGGAATATAAACGAACTATTCCGGGCCGTATCATTGGTATCTCGAAAGACGCTTATGGACACACGGCTTATCGTCTGGCTTTACAGACTCGTGAGCAGCACATCAAGCGTGAGAAGGCGACTTCCAACATCTGTACGGCGCAAGCGTTGCTCGCCTCGATGGCCGGTTTCTACGCCGTTTATCATGGTGCGGAAGGATTGCGTGATATCGCCGGACGTATCCATGCCTATGCGGGCTTCCTGGCTGAAGAGTTGAAGGGCTTGGGTTATGAGCAATTGAACGCGGACTATTTTGATACGCTGAAGATCCAGTTGCCAGAACAGGTTTCGGTCGACGCCTTGCGGGAGATCGCTCTCGAGTGTCGTGTAAACCTCCGTTATTATGAGGATGGCAAGGTCGGCATCAGTATCGATGAGACAACCCAACCGACAGACTTGGGCGTTCTGCTCTACATCTTCTCAGGCGCTGCTGGAAAAGATTATACATTAAATAAAGAGGTACCGCTTAAGAGCTACTTCAATCCGGCTTTTGCCCGTCAGTCTGATTTCTTGACACAGGAAGTGTTCAAGAAATATCATACTGAAACGGAGTTGATGCGTTACATCACTCGCCTGGGCCGGAAAGACATCTCGTTGGCGCACTCCATGATCTCACTGGGATCATGTACGATGAAGCTGAACCCAGCCTCCTCGATGCTGCCTTTGAGCCGTCCGGAATTCATGAATATCCATCCTTACGCTCCCGCTGAGCAGGTGGAAGGTTATACGGAATTGATCGAGAACCTTTCTTCCTACCTCTGTGAGATCACCGGATTCAAGGGCTGCACCTTGCAACCGAACTCGGGAGCGGCTGGCGAATATACCGGCTTGCGTGTGATCCGTGCTTATTTGGAGAGCATCGGCCAGGGCCATCGTGATATCGTCTTATTGCCGGCTTCCGCTCATGGTACGAACCCGGCTTCAGCTGTTCAGTGTGGCTACAAGACAGTGACGGTAAAATGCGACGAGAACGGAAACATCGACCTGCAAGACTTCCGTGAGAAGGCAGAGGCCAACAAGGAGCATTTGGCGGCAAGTATGATCACCTATCCGTCGACACACGGTATCTTCGAGCCGGATATCAAGGAGATGTGCGAGATCGTTCACGCTTGCGGTGGACAGCTTTATATGGATGGCGCCAACATGAACGCGCAGGTTGGCTTGACCAATCCGGGTACGATCGGCGCGGATGTTTGCCACTTGAACCTCCATAAGACCTTCGCGTCGCCTCACGGTGGTGGCGGTCCTGGTGTTGGCCCGATCTGCGTGGCCGAGCATCTTGTTCCTTTCTTGCCGCAACATCCGGTTCTGTGGGGTAGCGACCAGAATACCGTTTCTGCCGCTCCATTCGGCAGCGCCGGAATCTTACCGATCACCTATGCCTATATCCGTATGTTAGGCGCTGAGGGACTTGAGACGGTTACGAAAACGGCAATCCTGAACGCGAACTATCTGGCGGCTAAATTTAAGGATACATACGGTATTGTCTATACCGGAGCGACAGGCCGTGTAGGACACGAGTTGATCCTCGAATGCCGTAAGATCAAGGAGATCTCAGGTGTTGACGAGAGTGATGTCGCTAAACGTTTGATGGACTTCGGTTATCATGCGCCGACGTTATCATTCCCTGTTCATGGTACCTTGATGATCGAGCCGACCGAGAGCGAGAGCAAGGCTGAGCTGGATCGTTTCGTGGAGGTCATGGAATGTATCTGGAAAGAGATCAAGGAGATCGAGAATGGCGAGGCTTCCAAAGAGGACAACGTGCTGAAAAACGCGCCGCATCCGGAATACGAGGTCGCTGGAAACGAATGGGATCATGCCTATACCCGCGAGAAGGCTGCTTTCCCGCTTCCTTGGTTGCATGATTGCAAGTTCTGGATCAATGTCGCACGTGTAGATAACGCTTATGGCGATCGTAACCTGGTAGCGACTTTACCGAAGGAATAAGTTTTTCTCCAGATAAACGGTCGGAGAATGACCGTGACAATTAAAAATCCCTTCCGGACAGAGTGGAATCCTGTTCCGGAAGGGATTTTCTTGTACGCTCGGCATGAGTGTGTGGTTTGCTCTTCCTGAAGCACCTTCCCTCATACGTTCTGTCACAGGCATTATACTGGGAGCCGTGTCCTTCCGCAATGAATATGACGGTCATACCATCGAGTCTTCCCTGAAACAGGTGGAACGGTTAACCGGGCGAAAAATCAAACTACTGGCAGGTGACAGAGAAAACCAAGGCCTCAAACAAGGGCACATCAGCCAACAACAGGCGACCAACCTTTTGGAGGTTATCAAGGTGAAGGGGTGAGCCAATCATTAATGTTTATGATCGGCATTATGTGCTAAATGTAGGGCCGTACGGTTCGTGCGGCCAAAAAGAGTCAAAAAATCTATCTCACTTGTATATATTGAGGCTGAAAGTCATTCAATTGCTTTAAATAATCATCTATTTCTTCTCTATCTTTAGGACTTGAGGTTCTAAAAATCCTAAAATCGTTTAAATCATATAAATAATTAACTCGACGCTCATTCATTTCTCTTAGTTGAGACAAAATTTCTAATCTGGAATTTTCATCATAAGTAAATATTCTTATT
>ERZ779874.456-NODE-456-length-47849-cov-4.197744_pt1 | contig 47849 bp, 38 predicted proteins | sample MGYA00511031_ERZ779874 | MGnify/ENA primary metagenome ERZ779874 (study PRJEB29588, sample SAMEA2156850) | human gut metagenome | biome: human gut; feature: human-associated habitat; material: faeces | place: Denmark | collected 2008/2010 ...
AACCCGCGACCCTAACCTTGGCAAGGTTATGCTCTACCAACTGAGCTACTTCCGCGATTACGGGTGCAAAGGTAGGGCTATTTTTTAATTTTGCAATAGCTTCCGGCTATTTTTTTTGAAAAAACTAGATCTTTTCTTTTCCCTAGAAATGCCGAATTACGCTAAGAGCCGTTAAAACAGGCATTAAGATGGTATTGTGATTTTATGGGGATAATGGAAGAAAAAGTGGTAGACCTGTTTTTCTCATGAGGGAATATCTCTGTTTTACGGGAAAAATAGGGTTTAAATCTCATCAATCGCATATAGCGTATGTGCTCAAGCGAAGCTCTCTGTTTGGAAAATCGTTTGTCTGGACATAAAAAAACAGAAGACGGACTGGGATTTTGTTTCCTGGTCCGTCTTCATATTTAGATTACCTAAAGCGAGAATTTGGATTATGCTTCGGGCAATTCCGGTGTTTTCGATCCTTCGATGGCGCCTTGCCGTTGAATGGAGGTAATGATCTTTTGTTCCTCCTTGTCGAAATCGACTACGATCAGGTCGCCTTCGCCAACTGTCGCACGGATGATCATCTCGGCCATTTCGTCCTCGAGGTATTTCTGGATCGCTCGCTTCAATGGGCGGGCGCCAAATTGGACGTCGTAACCTTTCGTGGCAATGAAATCCTTGGCCTCGTCCGTAATGGATAATTTGTAACCCAAAGATTCCACACGTTGGTACAATCCTTTCAGCTCAATATCGATAATCTTATGGATTGCCGCCTTGTCGAGCTGGTCGAACATAATGATATCATCAATACGGTTCAGGAACTCCGGAGCGAAGGCCTTATTGAGTGCCTTTTGTATGATGCCTCGTGAGAAATCCTTGTCGGGCTCGCCATTGGTCATTTGCGTATTGAAACCGACGCCTCGCCCGAAATCCTTCAATTGGCGTGTACCTACATTCGAAGTCATGATCAAGATCGTATTCTTGAAGTCGATGCGACGTCCAAGGCTATCGGTTAATCGTCCTTCGTCAAATACTTGCAGCAAGAGGTTGAACACGTCTGGATGTGCCTTCTCGATCTCGTCAAGCAGGACTACCGAATAAGGTTTACGGCGTACTTTTTCAGTCAGTTGTCCGCCTTCCTCATAGCCTACGTATCCTGGAGGCGCTCCGATCAGTCGGGAGACGGAGAATTTCTCCAGATACTCGCTCATGTCTATACGGATCAACGCGTCGGGTGAGTCGAACAGATATTCGGCCAGTTTTTTGGCCAAATGCGTCTTGCCGACACCTGTCGGTCCAAGGAACATAAAGGTGCCGATAGGCTTATTGGGGTCTTTCAGACCAACCCGGTTACGCTGGATAGCCTTGACGATCTTGTCGATGGCCTCATCTTGGCCGACGACTTTCTGCTTCAGTATGGCATTCATCTCAAGCAATTTCGCGTTCTCGGCCTTGGCGATTCGCTGGACGGGCACGCCTGACATCATCGCAACAACTTCTGCCACTTTGTCCTCATCGACCGTTTCCCGATGTTCTTGAAGTTCTTGTTCCCATTTTGCTTTGGCGGCTTCCAGTTGCAGGAGATATTGACGCTCCTTGTCCCGGAAGCTAGCCGCCAGTTCGAAGTTCTGGGATTTCACGGCCGCCAGCTTCTCGTTTTTGGTCTCCTCGATTTTCGCCTCCAGCTCCTCGATGCTTTTGGGCACGATGATATTGGAGATATGTACTCTTGATCCGGCCTCGTCGAGCGCGTCGATCGCCTTGTCGGGGAAGTTACGGTCGCTGATGTAGCGCTCCGTCAACTTCACGCAAGCGTTAAGCGCCTCGTCGGTGTAGCAGACATTATGATGCTCCTCATAGCGGGGCTTGATATTCTTCAGGATCTGCAGGGTCTCCTCGGCGGTAGTCGGATCCACGATTACTTTCTGGAACCGACGTTCCAAAGCGCCATCTTTCTCGATGTTCTTGCGATACTCGTCGAGCGTCGTGGCACCGATGCATTGGATCTCGCCACGGGCAAGCGCTGGTTTCAGCATATTGGCGGCATCCATTGATCCCGCGGCTGATCCCGCGCCTACGATCGTATGAATCTCGTCAATAAACAGGATGATATTTGGGTTTTTCGAGAGTTCGTTCAAGATCGCCTTGATACGCTCCTCGAATTGCCCGCGATATTTCGTTCCTGCCACGATTGAGGCCATATCCAGGCTGATAACCCGTTTGTCGAAAAGGATCCTGGATACTTTCCTTTGGACAATACGGAGCGCGAGTCCCTCCACGATCGCCGATTTACCGACTCCAGGTTCGCCGATCAGGACAGGGTTGTTCTTTTTTCTCCGGCTCAGGATTTGTGCCAGTCTTTCGATCTCTTTCTCTCGTCCGACGATCGGGTCGAGACGGTTCTCTGCCGCCGCCCGTGTCATGTCGGTGCCGAAGTTGTCAAGGACAGGTGTGTCATTAGGCGATTTCGGCTGTTGTGAGGCATGGCCTGAAGGATTGTTGCCCGCTGGACGTGAGGGCTCTTTGCGAGAGGAGAAATTCTCTTCCTCGTCTTCTTCCTCGTCGTCAGTGTAACCATCGCTGATGGTCTCCTCTTTTTGGGGCAGGGCCCGATTGCCAGTCGATTTGTTCTCCTGGAGCTTGTCATAGGCCGTTTGATAAGTTATGCCATTTTGGCCTAAAATAGCGGCCGCTATATTATCTTGTTCTTTAAGGATAGCCAGGAGGAGATGTTCCGTGCCTGTTTCCGGACTCGAGAACAACCTGGCTTCCAGGATGCTCATGCGTAATACTCGCTCGGTAGCCTTGCTGACCGTTATTTCATGGTTAAGGCTGGTCTCCTCGCTCATGGTGTCGCGAATCTCTCTCTCGATCATCCTTTTCAGGTCGGAGGGTTCGGCACCAAAGTCGCGCAGCAGCTTGATCGCCCGGCCTTCGCCTTCCCTCAAGATGCCAAGCATCAGGTGTTCCGGCCCTATATAACTGTTCTGGAGCCTGATGGCTTCTTCCCGGCTATATTCGATAGCGTCGGCTAATTTTCTCGAATAGTCACTCTTCATGTCTTGTAAAATAGTATTCTTTTCAGCAAAGTTAATTATTCTCTTGGGATAACCAGCAAAATTTGTGCCAATCTTTAGTGACTCTCCATGTGTGCTTGTTGGCAAGAATCGGGATGTCGCTTGCTGGCAGGAATGGGCGAGAGGAGCTTGTCTGCCCGGATGAAAGAGGGGGTAATGAAGCCCGTTTTCGAGAAGCGTCAGGTAACTGTTTTGAGCGCTAAGGTTGTTTAGGAAAGTAAAAATTAAGCGTTTTTCTTTCGTAGTACGTGGAAAAGCCTTACCTTAGCGTGAATTTTCACAAGAGTGAGAAAGCGTGTAATAAATATATTTATAAATGGTTGATCAAGACAGAATTATAAAGATTAACATTGAGGAGGAGATGAAATCGGCATACATAGATTATTCTATGTCGGTTATCGTGTCGAGAGCTCTTCCTGATGTTAGGGATGGTTTCAAGCCAGTTCATCGCCGTATTTTGTATGGAATGAATGAGCTGGGAAATACATCCGATAAGCCTTATAAAAAATCTGCGAGAATTGTTGGTGAAGTTTTAGGTAAATACCATCCACATGGAGACTCGTCCGTCTATTTCGCTATGGTCCGTATGGCACAGACCTGGTCGATGCGTTATCCGTTGGTTGACGGTCAAGGAAACTTTGGCTCTGTGGATGGCGATAGTCCGGCTGCCATGCGTTATACGGAAGCGCGCCTGAGCAAGCTGGCCGAGGAGATGCTGCGCGATATCGAGAAGGATACGGTAGATTTCCAATTGAATTTTGACGATACGCTGAAAGAGCCGACGGTGTTGCCGACCCGTATCCCGAACCTGTTGGTGAACGGAGCGTCGGGTATCGCTGTCGGAATGGCGACTAATATGCCGACTCATAACTTGAGCGAGGTGTTGGATGGTTGTGTCGCTTATATCGATTCGAAAGGTGAGATTGATATTGAGGGACTGACTCGTTATATTAAGGCGCCTGATTTCCCGACAGGGGCCACTATTTATGGTTATAATGGCGTTAAGGAGGCGTTCGAGACCGGACGTGGCCGTATCGTGTTGCGCGGTAAGGCGGAGATCGAGGTGGAGAACAATCACGAGAAGATCGTGATCACGGAGATCCCTTACCTGGTAAACAAGGCTGAGCTGATCAAGAGCATCGCTGATTTGGTGAACGAGAAACGTATCGAGGGTATCTCGAACGTGAACGATGAGTCGGATCGGCAGGGTATGCGTATCGTGGTCGACGTAAAACGCGACGCGAACTCGAGTGTTGTCCTTAATAAGTTATATAAGCTGACGGCTTTGCAGTCGTCGTTCAGCGTCAACAATATCGCCCTGGTAAATGGCCGTCCGAAATTGTTGAACCTGAAAGACCTGATCAAGGCGTTCGTGGATCATCGCCATGAGGTGGTTATCCGCCGGACTCGTTTCGATTTGCGGAAAGCGGAAGAGCGGGCGCATATCCTGGAGGGCTTGATCATCGCTTCAGATAATATAGATGAGGTGATCGCCATTATTAAGGCTTCAAAGAGTCCGCAGGACGCGATCGAGCGTTTGATGGAGCGTTTCTCGCTTTCGGATGTTCAGGCGCGTGCCATTGTCGAGATGCGCTTGCGCCAGTTGACTGGCCTGGAGCAGGACAAGTTGCGTGCGGAATATGAGGAGATCGAGAAATTGATCGCCTATTTGAAGGAGATCCTGGAAAACGACGACTTGTGTATGAAGGTGATCAAGGACGAGTTGCTGGAGATCAAGGAGAAGTATGGCGACGAGCGAAAGACCGATATCGTTTACGCTTCCAAGGAGTTGAATCCGGAAGACTTTTATGCGGATGATGAGATGATCATCACCATTTCGCATATGGGATATATCAAGCGGACACCGTTGAGCGAGTTCCGGGCACAAGGCCGTGGTGGTGTCGGCGCCAAGGGTTCGGAGACACGCGACGAGGATTTCGTCGAGTATATCTATCCGGCCTCTATGCATGCGACATTGCTGTTCTTTACCGCGAAGGGCAAGTGCTATTGGCTGAAGGTTTATGAGATACCGGAGGGCGCAAAGAACGCGAAGGGTCGTGCGATCCAGAACCTCTTGAATATTGAGGCGGACGATAAGATCCAGGCTTTTGTCCGGGTGAAGAAACTGACGACGGATTTGGAGTTCATCAATTCTCATTACCTGTTGTTCTGTACAAAGAAGGGTGTCATCAAGAAGACCTTGCTGGAGGCTTATTCACGTCCTCGCCAGAATGGCGTGAACGCGATCACCTTGCGCGAGGATGACGGCTTGATCCAGGTTTGTATGACCAATGGTAATAATGAGGTGTTGATCGCTAACCGCAATGGTCGTGCGATCCGCTTCCATGAGAGCGCTGTCCGTGAGATGGGCCGTACGGCCGCCGGTGTACGAGGCATGACTTTGGATGAGGATGGCTCGGACGAGGTTGTCGGCATGGTTTGCGTGAAGGACAAGGAGAAGGAGACGATCCTGGTTGTCTCAGAGCAGGGCTATGGCAAGCGCTCGTCTGTCGAGGATTATCGCATCACGAACCGTGGCGGTAAGGGTGTGAAGACGCTTAATATCACAGAGAAGACCGGTAAGCTGGTAGCGATCATGAACGTCACGGATGAGAATGACCTGATGATCATCAATAAGTCTGGAATCGCGATCCGGATGAATGTGGTGAATTTGAGCGTGATCGGGCGTGCGACACAGGGTGTTCGCCTGATTAACCTTGAGAAAAGGAACGATGAGATCGCTTCGGTTTGCAAGGTGCTTACTGACAAGGAGGAGGAGATCGCTCAGCAGAAGGCGGAGCGAGAGGCCAAGGACAAAGAGGACATTGAGGAAAATGAGCTTTTGGGAGATGGCCAGTTGGAGCTTGGAACGAAGTCGGATAATCTGGGTGAGGATGAGTTTGACAAATCTACGGATGATACAATAACTGAATGATTTTAAACAAATAGAAATTATTAATCTCAAAATTTTTTTACGATGAAACGTATTTTATGGACAGTTGCGCTGTGTGTAGCCGCAACAGGAGCATTCGCTCAGAAGAAAGCAGTGAAAGAGGCGCAAAGCATCGCAAAGGGATCAAATCCTGATTTCACCGAGGCAAGAACTATTATCAATGGTGCCCTGGAGAATCCTGAGACAAAAGAGGACGCTCAGGCTTGGTTTGTAGCCGGCTTTATCGAGAACCAGCAGTTTAGCGCCGAGCAGACTAAGCAAATGATCGGTCAGCAACCGGATGAGGCGACTATGTACAGTGCCTTGACAAGCATATTGCCTTATTTTGAGAAGGCGTATGAGTATGATCAGCGTCCGAATGCTAAGGGTAAGGTAAAACCGAAATATACGAAGGATATCAAGAGCATCTTGTCCGCTAATCATGTATATTATATCAATGCCGGTGCTTACTACTTCGATAAGGAGGAGTATCAGAAGGCATACGACGCTTTCGAGCAATATCTGAAGATTAAGGAGTTGCCGATGTTCGTAGATACTAAGGTCGCTGAGAAGGACTCTAACTTCATGACGGTTCAGTTCTATGCTGCTGTTGCCGCTACTCAATTGAAGAACTCTGAGTTGGCTATCGCTGCTTTGGAGCGCGCTAAGAATACGGATTACCGCGCTAATGATGTTTATCAGTACTTGTGCTATGAGTATGAGCAGGCAAAGGATACGGTGAACTTGGAGAAGACTTTGGAGGAAGGTATGGCTAAGTTCCCCGATGAGCCTTACTATTTGATGAGCTTGATCAACAACTACATCTACTCTAACCGTAACGAGAAGGCTATTGAGTATTTGAATACAGCGATCTCTAAGGATTCACAGAACCCTCAATTGTATGACGTGATGGGTCGTGTTTATGAGACTGGTATGAAGGATTACGCTAAGGCTGAGGAGTATTTCAAGAAGGCTTTGGAGATCAATCCGGATTATGTTGAGTCTATCTCTAACTTGGGCCGTGTATATTACAACCAGGGTGTCAACAAGCAGGGTGAGGCTAACATGATCAATGATGCCGCTAAATATCAGGAGGAGTTGAACAAGGCGAAGGAGTTCTTCAAGCAAGCTCTTCCTTATTTCGAGAAGGCTCATAAGATGAAACCTGAGGAGAGAGAGTATATGATCGCTTTGAGAGGTATCTATTATAACTTGAACATGGGTGCTGAGTTCGACGCGATCGAGGCTGAGATGAATAAATAATCCATTAGGATATTGATAAGCCTGTAGAGGGAGAGGCTTCCTGGTTTTCCGGGAGGCCTCTCTTTTTGTGTGTGATGGCTTAATCGTTCATGTGAAACAAAAGTTGCACGCATGGCTTGATTTTCGGACGGGTAGGGAAGAGGTGAGGGATTTCCTCGCTGTCTTGCTTAATCGCTTTTGGATGGAGCGGAAATGGCCTTCAGGGAAAACGTCAGTCCGGTCCGAAGAAAACTCCAGTCCTTCTCGAAGAAAACTCGAATCCTTTCCGAAAGGGATTGCAGTCCTTCCCGGAAAGGATTTCCTTTTTCTTTCCGGATCAGGAGCGACGCGTTTAAGTCCGTTTTTAATACACTGCAGTGAAATTCCCAACGCACTGCAGTGAAATCCAAAACGCGTCGTAGTGCGTCTTTTCATTCACGTACGTACTTGTCGCCTTTCACGTGCGTATGTATCGGTTAACGGGAGCGTTCGTGTCGCCTCACACATACGTATGTGTGACCTGACGCGAACGTATGTGTATTGGGGATAAAAAATAAGGGCCATCTCCCTTGACGGGAAATGGCCCTGTTTTATTCTTTGTGGAAGAATGACCGCTTATTGATTATTTATAAGCCTCACCCTTTACTGCTGCGATACCCGGCAGAACTTTGCCCTCGATAGCCTCGAGCAATGCGCCACCACCTGTAGATACGTAAGAAACGCCGCTAGCCAAGCCGAACTTGTTAACGCAAGCGACAGAATCACCACCACCTACCAATGAGAACGCGCCGTTCTTGGTTGCCTCAACGATAGCCTCACCGACAGCACGAGAACCGTGAGTGAAGTTGTCGAACTCGAATACGCCCGTAGGACCGTTCCAAAGGATAGTCTTAGAAGACTTGATTACGTTAGCGTAGATCTCCTCAGTCTTTGGACCTATATCCAGACCTTCCCAGTTGTCAGGAATCTCGTTTACGGCAGCGTAGTCAGTCTTAGCGTCGTTGCTGAAATCGTCAGCGATCTTAGCGTCAACGGCAAGAACCAAGTTTACGCCTTTATCTTTTGCTTTCTGCATCAACTCGAGAGCCAGATCCAGCTTGTCGTCCTCGCAGATAGACTTACCGATCTTACCGCCTTGAGCTTTTGTGAAGGTATAAGTCATACCACCAGTGATGATCAGGTTATCAACCTTGTTCAAAAGGTTCTCGATGATCTCGATCTTAGAAGAAACCTTAGATCCACCCATGATAGCGGTGAACGGACGGTGGATGTCGTTCAATACCTTGTCGACAGCCTTAACCTCTTTCTCCATCAAATAACCGAACATCTTGTGATCCGTATCGAAATAGTCGGCGATCAGGGCCGTAGAAGCGTGAGCGCGGTGAGCTGTACCGAACGCGTCGTTTACATAGCAATCCGCATAAGAAGCCAATCTCTTAGTGAACTCTTTCTGGCTCTCTTTTACTGCTTTCTTGGCAGCCTTCTTCTCCTCATCTGTAGCGTCCTCTGCCAAGCCTCTCGGTTTGCCTTCCTCCTCAGCGTAGAAACGGAGGTTCTCTAACAAGAGGGCCTCGCCCGGTTGCAAAGCGGCAGCCTTAGCGCCAGCCTCCTCGCCGATGCAGTCGTTAGCGAACTGTACGTCAACGCCCAGCAACTCGGAAACGTGTTTCAGGATGTGTTTCAATGAGAATTTCTCAGTAACGCCTTTCGGACGACCAAGGTGGGAACCGATGATTACGCTACCGCCGTCGGCCAAAATCTTCTTCAAGGTCGGAAGGGCCGCACGGATACGGGTATCGTCCGTGATGTTAAAGTTTTCATCCAATGGAACGTTAAAGTCAACTCTCACGAATGCCTTTTTACCGGCAAAATTAAAATTGTCAATTGTTTGCATAACAATGTATTTTAAATATGGTAATAAATAGTCCGTTTAACCGTATGCAAACTTAGTAAAAAATCTTCTATTGCTTGTCGCGATCGCTTCTTTATTTTATGGGAGGGACGAAAAAAAGGAGCTATGTCAAGTCGCGACTTTATTGCGGCCTTCATAGCTCCTTTTTCAGGATGACTCAATCCCAATGCTCGTGCTCATGCTCTCGTTCGTGCTCTCGCTTATGCTTTTTCTCCTTGTAACGCTTTTCCGGATGCTTGGGCTTTTCCGGATGGTCGTGACGGGGAGGTGGTGGCGGCGGCATGTGCCTGTTCGGTGCCGGAGGCGGTGGCACGGGAGCGTTTGGCTTGTGAGGAGGAACCGGGCGTCCACCCCAATGGAATCCCCAATAGCGGTCCTCAAAATGGATGCAAATTGTGGAAGCTTTCCGGTCGGGATAATGCGGGTTGGCATACCAGCCCCTGTAGTCGTGAATCCTTTTTGGGTTTTCCCGGGTCAGCCGGATATAAAGATCGAATTGCGAGGGCGAGAGAAGCCGTTGGATCTCACGGTCTCTGCTCATTCGCAAATCATAGATGCGTTCCGCGGCCCTGTCCCAATAGCGATATTCCCTTCGAGCCTCTTTCTCGATCTTTTTCCCGTATTTATGGATAATCTTATGATATTTTTCCGCGCTTTTAGGCGACAGTCGCAGGGCCGATTCCATCCGGACGCATTGGTCGCAACCCGGACTGTCCCAATGGAAACTGATCCAGAACTGGCCATATCCTGTCAATACGCAGCAGATGGCCAATACACAGGTTAAAAACATTCGTTTCATAATTCCAGATATTAGAGTTTAAGATTATGACGGAATTCTTGAGGAAACGTTTATCGCCCTATTTGTGAGAAAAGCTTAGCGTTTCCTAACGAGGATTAATCACGCCTGCTCGAAGAAGCTCACGGGCGTTGGCTAACGAGGCTTCTGTCAGGCTGGCGCCACTAAGCATCCGGGCCACCTCGCGTTCGCGTTCTTCCTGTTCGAGTGGTTTGATCCTCGTGAAGGTTTGCTCGTCGATATCTTCTTTGTAGACCAGGTAGTGCGCGCTTCCCTTGGCGGCGATTTGCGGCAGGTGCGTGATGGCCATAACCTGCATCTTGCTTCCCAACTCGTTCATGATGTCGCCCATCTTGTCGGCTATGTCTCCAGAAACACCCGTATCCACCTCATCGAAGATAATGGTCGGAAGAGCCGTGAAGCCGGCGATCATGGCTTTGAGGCAGAGCATCAAACGTGAGATCTCACCACCGGAGGCTGTTTGGGCCACGGGCGACAATTCCGAACTCTTATTGGCCGAGAAAAGGAATTGGATCTCGTCCATACCATCGGCCTCGGGCTCTACTCGCGGCTGGAAATCAATCCGGAAACGAGTATTGGGCATGCCGAGTGTAGAGATCATGGCGACCAGTCGCTTGGCGATCTCTTCCGCCGCTATTTTGCGTTGGCTGCTCAAGACAGTCGCTTGCCGTGTCAGCTCATCGTGCGAGATTTCCAATTGTTTGCCGACCTGCTCGATCTGCTCGTCGAGCGAGTCGATCGATTCCAGCTGTGCACGGTAATTGTCGCGGATGGCGAGCAATTCCTGGATGTCTTTGGCGTGATGCTTTTGCTGAAGCGAATAGATCGTATTCAGTCGCTCGTTGATCCAATCCAGTCGCTCGGGATTAAATTCCACGTCCTCTTTGGCGGAATCGGCCTCCGACGCCAAATCGTTCAGGTCGATATAAGCCGAACGGAGCCGCTCGGCCATCTCACGGGCTTTCGGGTAATATTTTTCCAGGCTTTCGGTTGCGCTCAAAGCCTCTTTAACCAATCGGGCGCATCCCTGTTCCTCGCCGTCGAGCAATTGGTTGATCCGATAGAGGGCGGATTTGATCTCCTCTGCGTGCGTCAAGGCCTCTTGTTCTTGCTCAAGTTCCTCTTGCTCATCTTTCCGCAGGTTGGCCTCTTCCAGTTGATCGAGTTGGAAACGGATATAATCCTCCTCTTGTTGTGAGCGGGCCGCCTTTTCCTTGAGCTCCTTCAGTTCGCGGCGTAAGGATTGGTAGCGTGAGAATTCCTTCTTGTAAAGAATCAACAGGATCTCGTTCTCGGCCATGACATCAATAACCTTGAGCTGGAAATGATTGTCGCCCAGCAGGAGATTCTGATGTTGCGAGTGGATGTCGATCAGGCGGCTCCCCAGTTCCTTCAGGATGGTGAGCGCTACGGGCGAATCGTTGACAAAAGCTCTCGACTTGCCGGAAGCGAACAATTCGCGCCTGAGGATACAGGTGGCCGGATCAAACTCCAGGTCGTTGTCGAGGAAGAAGCTGTCGAGCTGATATTTCGAGATGTCGAAAGTCGCTTCGATGACACATTTACTGGAACCTTTCTTTATGCTTTTGGCATCGGCTCTTTGACCGAGCACCAAACCCAGGGCACCGAGGATGATAGACTTTCCGGCGCCGGTCTCACCCGTGATTACCGAGAATCCGTCATTGAAGCGGATGTCTAGGTTATCGATCAATACGAAGTTCTGTATATATAAGGAAGTAAGCATTTTATCCTATTAATTCTTTTGCAATGCTTCAAGTCTTGTTGTCTCGGTCGGATAGATCTCCTGCAGCAATTTATAGCCTGATTGTTTCTCTTGGGTTGTCGCTTTCGAGTAGATCAGGACAATCTCATCCAGCTTCGCGTCAGAGAACATCTGGAGCAAGACAGAGGTCGGCCTTGCCTTTTTGACCTCTTGCAGGGCGGGCAAGGCTTCGATGATGGTTGTCCGTCCGCGATCCGCGTTGGCAGCCATCTCATCAAGACCTTTCCGGTGATAGGTATACCAAAGATTGCGGAACGCCTCCGAGGCGTTATCTTGCAAAGCGGTGGCTAAAGCATGCCGGTTGCGGTTGCTGTCGAACGCTTTCCAGCCCGACCAGCTCTGTGATTGCGCCAATGAGACGATCTGTTGAGCTTGTTGGATATAGGCAGTGCCTCCCAGCGGTGAGAAACTGTCGAAATCCAGTCCCAAGATAATGTAGATGTAGAAAACAACCGTAGCGGTCAGGTTTCCGGTCAGCATATTCTCTTGGTATTCCAACGGTTCGCCCTCCATATATTCGAAGTCGAACTGCTGGTCGCGAAAGTTCAGGAGCGTGGTCGTATAGCTTGAGTTATAGACCGGTCGCCGGGCCTGTACCTGGATTTCTCCCTTGAAGCTGCTCTCTTCCATCTCGTTCACGATAATGGTCATGGAACAATCGATACGTTCGTTGACAGCGAAGGTCGCGTCGGTCCATTTCCGGTTATTGATAAACTCCGTCAAGGCGTTTTGCAAAGTCGTGAATACCGATTTGTTGGCATTGGCGATCTTGTCTCCGTTGACGGTGATCCGGGCGTTCAACTCTTGTGCCATGCCGGCGCAAGAGCAGGAGAGAGCGAGCCCTAAGAGAAATCCTTTTAGTTTGTTCATCTCAAATAGTCGACTAGTTTATTAACGATATCGCCGGCGACTTCCGTTTTGCTCTTTAACGCATACTCTGTAATTAGTCCGTTGCGTTCGAGAATGGAAACCTTATTGGTATCACAGCGGAATCCGGCGCCTGCGTCGCTTAATGAGTTGAGGACGATAAAATCCAAATTCTTGCGTTCCAGTTTTCCGGTCGCGTGCTGGACTCCATTTTGGGTTTCCAAGGCAAATCCGACAAGAACCTGCCCGTCCTTTTTCATGCTGCCCAATGCCGCGGCAATATCCTTGTTCGCTACCAAACGCAACAGGAGCTCTTCGTCTTTCTCCCGCTTGATCTTTTGTTCCGCTTTGTTCTCCGGTCGATAATCGGCTACAGCGGCGCACAAGATAGCGGCGTTGGCCTCCTGGAAAGCGTGAACTGTTGCCTCATACATCTCATCCGCCGACTCCACGTCTATTCGCTTAATCGCAGGATGATGGGTAGACAGGCTAACGGGACCGCTTACGAGAATAACTTCTGCGCCTCGGTTCGCGCATGCCTCGGCAAGGGCATAACCCATTTTCCCCGACGAGTAATTGCCTATAAAACGGACGGGATCGATCTTTTCGTATGTTGGTCCGGCTGTTATGACTATTTTTTTGCCTTTCAGTTCCTGTTGTTCGGAAAAGAACTCTTCCAATACCTCGATGATCTTGTCGGGTTCTTCCATTCGCCCTTTGCCAACCAAATGACTGGCCAGCTCTCCACTGGCCGGCTCGATGATCCGGTTTCCAAATGAGCGCAGGCGATCCAGGTTCTGTTGGGTTGTCGGATGGGCGAACATATCCAGGTCCATTGCGGGAGCCACAAATACAGGAGCCTTGCAGGACAGATAAGTTGTCACTAACATATTGTCGGCGATGCCGTTCGCCATCTTGCCGATCGTAGAGGCTGTTGCCGGGGCGATCAGCATGGCATCAGCCCAAAGGCCAAGATCCACATGGCTGTTCCACGTGCCGTCGCGATTGGAGAAGAACTCGCTGATGACAGGATGGCTGCTGAGTGTCGCCAAAGTCAGGGGCGTGATAAACTCCTTTCCGGATGGTGTGATGACCACTTGTACCTCAGCGCCTTTCTTGACCAAACCCCGAATAATGTAGGCTGCCTTGTAGGCTGCGATACTTCCCGTAATGCCAAGTATGATGTGTTTGCCTTTTAACATATCCTTCTTTCGGTTTTATTTCTTTTGGTTGAACCCCCTGAGCTTGATCTCCGTGAACATCTTTTTCGTGTTGAGCGGGAAATCCGCGCCCATGACCCAAGCATAGTAGCCGGGATCAGATTGGAGGACCTCCTCTACAAGACGTCCTTTGTATTTTCCGAAATTGATGACTTCCTCACCTTTGCTGTTGTAAATCATGCGTCCCGCAAAATCCACGTTTTTGGAATAGGCGGAGAATTGCGAAAGGAAGGTGACATCGTTTGTCAGTTCCGGATAGCGATCCAACTGGGCTTTCAGCACTTCATAGGTCGCCATAGCGTCCGCTTCGGCCGTATGGGCGTTTTCCAGATTCTTATCGCAATAGAATTTATAGGCGGCGGAGAGAGTCCGTTGCTCCATCTTGTGGAAGATGGTCTGTACGTCTATAAATCTCCGTTTGTTCAGGTTGATGTCGACATCCGCCCGAAGAAACTCCTCGGCGAGCAGGGGAATATCGAAACGGTTGGAATTATAACCAGCCAAGTCGCACCCCTCGATTTGGGCAGCCAAGTTCTTCGCGATCGCCTTGAAGGTAGGGCAATCCTTGACATCCTCGTCCGTGATCCCATGAATCGCTGTCGACTCGGGCGGAATGGGCATCTCCGGATTGATCCGGTAAGTCTTGACGGTCTCCTCGCCGTTCGGCATGACCTTTACGTACGACAATTCCACGATCCGGTCTTTGACAATGTCGATTCCGGTCGTTTCCAGGTCGAAAAATATCAGGGGATTCTTTAAATTTAATTGCATCTTTACTTTAAGATTAATCATTCAACATCATGGGCATCAACAACATCAAAAGATCCTCGTCCTCGTCGTTCTCGGCGGGAACGATAACGCCTGCCCGTGATGGATCTGCCAATTCCAGGATAACCTCTTCCGAGTAGATGTTGCTCAATATCTCGATCAGGAACGTCGCCTTGAAGCCGATATTCAATTCGGTGTCCTCAAAAGAGCAGGAGATCTTCTCTTCCGCTGAGGTAGAGAAGTCGATATCTTGAGCGGAGATGAGAATCTCGTTGTGGGTTAATTGCAATTTCACCAGGCTGCTTGCTGGATTAGCGAAAACCGAGACACGCTTAAGCGCGTTCAGCAACGAGATCCGGTCTACGGTTACCTTGTATGGATTCTCTTGTGGAATGACACTGTTGTAATTGGGATAACGACCCTCGATCAGGCGACAAACCATCTTGAAATTGGGGCTCGAGATGTGAGCGCTGTTGTCGTCGAACTTGATCTTGATCGGTCCGTCCTCTTTTGCCAACAAGCCTTTCAATAGATTGGCCGGTTTCTTGGGCAGGATGAAAGAGGCTCTTTCCTCCGCTTTCACGGAAAGATTGCGCAAGCGGACAAGCTTATGCCCGTCGGACGCGACGAAAGTCAGGTCTTCCGGCTTCAGGTCGAAATAGATACCGTTCATGATCGGGCGCAACTCGTCGTCGGCGGTAGCGAACAGCGAACGGCTGATGCCACTCAATAACAGTTGGGCGTCGATATTGAATTCCACGGTGCTTTCCTTGAGCGCTTTTTCCAAAGGATAAGTCGTTCCTTGCATGCCGATGAAATTATACTTTCCATTCTGGAAATGGATGAAGATCTCCAGGTTGTTATCGTTAATGTCGAACATGAGAGGCTGCTCGGGAAGCTCCTTTAATGGATCCAGCAGGATCTTCGCGGAAACAGCGAACAATCCGGAACCACTGGCGTTCATCACCTCAATACTTGTCTCGAGCCGGATCTCGGCGTCGGAGGCCGTGATTGTCAGTTTGTCACCTTCCAGGTTGAAAAGGAAGTTATCCAAAATAGGTAATGAGTTTTTGGAAGCGATTACTTTGCTTATAGATTGCAGACGAGCCAATAGCGCGGTGCTGGATACATTGAATCTCATAATCTTGTCTGTTTATTATTCATGTAGGTTGTTATTCGAACAACAAAAATAAGAAATATTCTTTTCCGATAGAAATGCTGCCGGAAAAGTTTGGGCATAAAAAAACCTCTTCTCCGGAATGGGGAAGAGGTTTCTTATATCGTTATGAAGCGGATTATTTCGCGAAATAATCTTTTACAGCCTCATTCGGAATCATTTCCTCCTGGAAGATGTATGCTCCAGTCTTCGGGGACTTAACCATCTTGATGACCTTTGAATAGGTACGTCCGTCACCTTTCTTAAATGTTGCGACCGCTTTTTTTGCCATTGTTTAAATCTCCTATTACTTAATTTCTTTGTGTAATGTCATTTTTTTCAGGATTGGGTTGTATTTCATAAGTTCCAATCTCTGAGTTGTATTCTTTCTGTTCTTGGTAGTGATATAACGAGAAGTACCCGGCATACCACTGTCCTTATGCTCTGTGCACTCCAAGATAACTTGAACTCTGTTGCCTTTCGCTTTCTTTGCCATTGTTTAATCCTCCTCGATTATGCGTTTAAATAACCCTTTTCAGCAGCCATCTTCAGAGCCGCGTCTACTCCCATTTTGTTGATCGTGCGCAAGCCTGCAGCTGAGATATTCAGGCTGATCCAACAATCTTGTTCTACCCAATAGAACTTCTTTCTGAACAGGTTGACATTAAACTTACGTTTCGTTCTTCTTTTAGAGTGAGAAACGTTGTTTCCAACCATCGCTTTTTTCCCGGTAATTTGACAAATCTTAGACATCTCTATCTTTTTTATATTACATGTAATGATTCTACCTCTCTTTCCAATCGGATATCTTCTGATGATAAAATGTGTTTTTACGCAAAAGACGCGTCATGGAAAGCCCTATCAGATCGCCAATTCTGAACTAGCATCACGGACAGAATGATTATATCGATGTGATATCGATCTGTTTTACGGGGCGCAAAGGTATGAAAAGAAATGATACTATCCTAATTTTCCGTAAAAAAACTATGAGTTAATTTGTTTTTTCTTGGATTTGGGCTCAATCTTTTACCGCTACGACCTCAATTTCGACCAGGCCATTCTTGGGAAGCGTCTTGACTGCGACTGCCGAGCGTGCGGGGAAATCGCCGCTGAATTGGCTGGCGTAAACCTCGTTCATCGCCGCGAAATCAGCCATGTCGGCCAAGAATACGGTTGTCTTTACCACGTTGTCGATGCTCATGCCCGCCTCGTTGAGGATGGCTTTGACGTTGTTGAACGCCTGGGCTGTCTGCTCCTTGATGCCGCCCTCGGCGAAATTGCCTGTCGCCGGGTCAAGTCCAAGCTGTCCGGAAGCGAAGAGCATGTTATTTACTAAGATCGCTTGGCTGTAGGGGCCAATTGCCGCAGGGGCGTTGTTTGTCGCGATAACTTTTTTCATCGTATGATTCTTTATTATGGTTCTTGTTGTTTTTATTCCTTTATCTCGTTCATCCGTTGCCGGATCACCTCGTAGATCATGATAGAGGAGGCGACGGAAACATTCAGGGAACCGATGGTTCCGAATTGCGGGATCTTCACGATCTGGTCGCAAATGCGCAGGTTCTCGGCGGAGACTCCCGAATCTTCCGCGCCCATGACGATCGCTACCGGTCCGTCATAGGAGACTCTCGTGTAAAGTTCCGAGCCCTTCTCGCTGGCGGCGAAAACCTTGACGCCACAATTTTTCAGGAAACGGATGGCCTGGTTGATGTTTCTTTCCCGGCATACTGGCAATACGTGCAACGCTCCGGCGGAGGTTTTCATGGCATCCGCGTTGACCGAAACACTGCCTCTTTCCGGAATAACGATCGCATCGACACCGGCGCACTCGCATGTCCGGGCGATCGCTCCGAAATTGCGGACATCCGTAATCCCATCAAGCAAAACAATAAACGGGTTTTTGCCTTGCTCATATATAAATGGAATAATGTCTTCCAAATGTTGATAGGCGACAGCGGGGAGGAACGCGATGACGCCTTGATGATTCTTGCGTGTCAATCGGTCCAGCCGTTCCGCGGGTACTCGTTGGGCAGGGATGCCACGCCCTTTCAGCGCCGTCATTAACTCCTTGGCCAACTCGCCTTGCAGGTCTCGTCTAATCAATATTTTGTCGATCTCCTTGTCCGCTTGGATCGCTTCGATCACGGCGCGGATACCGAAGATCATCTCATTTTCCCTCATACGTATGTTTGATCAAAATTTTGGGCAAATTTACGCAAAAGGCTTGATATTTCCCGTCTGTATGCATGATTATTTTATGGTTTGGGCCTTGTCGTTTTTTTCGGAGTTGATTGATAACGTCTGGTAATGGTTCGGGTCCGGCTTGCGATCTGTTTCCGGATTTGGCAAATTGTCATTTTTGAGGAGATAACTTTCATTTTGTCAAAACAACCCGGTTCTCCTCGCGATATTTTGGGTAGGGAGACGAGATGAATGGAAATAGACGATTCTGACGGAGTTAAGCGAAATCAAATAGCTTGTTATCTGTTCGCTTTGGTGCGCTAATAACGTGTATTACGCTTGATCTGTTCATTTCTGTTGCGGTTGGTCTGTTATTTATGTGAATATGCTAATTTGAAGGCGAATGAAAATAGAGCCCTGAAAAGTCTTTTGAAATGTTAAATAGACTCATTTCGGTTCCTTTTTCTCATCACAAACGTTCGTGAAAGGTCCTGCTTTAGGAGATGTCAGGCTATACGTACGTTCGTATTCGGCATAAGGAACGTATGTATGCGCTTTTATCTTCGGAAGAAAAGGAATTTTCTTTCGGAGAAAATGGTCATTTTCTTCGAAGAAAACGATTGTTTTGTTCGGACAAAATGGAAATCGGGTCGGTTTTGGCGGCTTGATTGCTCTTTTTTGAGCCTTTTTGCGCAAAGTTCGTGTTATCGAAAAGTCGTGCTAAAAAGAAATATGTTACTGTATGATTTGTTTTGGAGTTATTTTGGTAATTTGAGATTGGAGCGTTTGGCCATCTTTCCCTTATCTGGAGCAGGTATATAATAAGCGCTGATAAATCAGGATTTTTTAGGTCGATTTATCGATTATCCTGAAGTTATCAGCGCTCATTCGTTTGGTTGGCACTATCCTGGTGCTGCGATCATATATTCCAGAGGTTGTGCCCCGTATCAAATTTTAGGCAGTTCCCAAGGCGCCCGATAATTTTTGCTCAGGTAGGCGTCTGCCTCAGCGTCGTGGAAACTCTTGCCGTCCCAAGTCAGTTTTTTACCGGTACGATAGGCGATATTGCCCAGTTGCGAGAATTTGGCGATGTGAGAGCCGATCTTGATGCTGGCGTTGCAGGCACGGTTCCGGCTCTTGATGCAGGCCAGGTGGTTCTTCACATGGAGATTCAAGCCACCTTCGCCATACGCCTTTTTCAGCGGGACCGCCTCCATGCGGGCTTTGCCGTTGACCTTCTCGGGAATAACTTCCCAGCCCCCACGATCGACTACCAGCGTTCCGTTCTCTCCGACAAAGCCCAGGCCATGGTTTCTTCCATAGGCGCCATCGTCGATGCCGATCGCATGATCCCACATGACCGTAAAATCGTCGAAAGTATAGATCGTTTGCAGGAGGTCGGGCGTCTCACAAGCGTCATCCGGATAGCCGAACTTGCCACCTGAGGCCATGATTGATTTGGGTGCCGTTACGTTCATGCCGTACAGGGCATAGTCGAGCAGGTGCACGCCCCAGTCGGTCATCAGGCCGCCGGCATAATCCCAGAACCAGCGGAAGGTGAAGTGGAAGCGGTTCCTGTTGAAGGGACGCTTGGGTGCCGGGCCAAGCCACATGTCGTAATCTACGCCGGCAGGAACGGGTTCATCCGGCTTGACGGGGATTGAGGGGCACCAGCCTTGATAGGAGAAGACACGAACGGTACGGATCTTGCCTAATTGGCCACTGTGCACGAAGGCCATGGCGTCTTGCCAATGCGGATCGCTTCGTTGCCATTGGCCCACTTGTACGACACGGTTGTACTTCTCGGCGGCCCGGACCATGATGTCGCATTCCGCGATACTGTTGCCCAACGGTTTCTCGCAATAGACATCCTTGCCTGCCTGGCAAGCGTAGACGGCTTGGAGGCAATGCCAATGGTCGGGCGTACCGACGATCACGACATCGATGTCCTTATTGTCGATCACCTGTCGCCAATCCTTGTACAGGTGTTTTACTTTCTTTCCGGTGATTTTGGCGGTCTCGGCCGCCCTGTTCTCGAGGACATTGCTGTCGATGTCGCACAAGGCGACGCAAGTCACTTCCGGATTGCGGAGAAACGCTTTAAGATCCTCGAATCCCATACCGTTGCAGCCGATAAGTCCGACACGGATCTGGTCGTTGGCGCCGATGTGGTTACCGGCTTGGATAAGAAACGGGCTGAATGCCATTCCGGCGCCGATAAGCGACGCCTGTTTCAGGAAATCTCTACGGGTTGTCATGTTTTTTTCTCGTCTTTTTTAAAGTTAACAAATCGATGTATGAACAAAGGTACGTTGTTTCTTTCTTATTATCAAATATGCGGCAGCTCGATCACGAATGTGGTTCCTTTATTCAGTTCCGAACGGACCACGATGTCTCCTTGATGGAGGAGGATGATCTTTTTGGCGAGTGTCATGCCAATGCCGTGCCCTTTCGTTTGATTCTCGTTGGCGCCCCGATAGAAGAGGGTGAAGATCTGTTGCTTGTCGGTCTCGGTCAGGCCATTCCCGTTGTCGGTGAAACTGATTGTCGCCCATGGCCCATGAGAGGCGATCTGGACAATGGAGGTTTGGTCGGGCGAGTATTTGCAATTGTTCTCGATCAGGTTGGCGAAGGCGATGGAGAGCAGGTAGAGATTGCCGTTGACGGTGATCAACCGCTCATCGTCGTCGTCCATGCTGAACAGGAGCTCGATGTGATAGTCCGGATGGGCCCGCAGGATTTGTGAGCGCACGTCGAGCAGCGTCTCATCGAGCCGGATCTCATGCATCTTGATCTCTTCCGGACGGTAGTCGGCTTTCGCAAGGTTCAGTAAGCCATCGATCAGCTTGTTCATCCGGCGAGCATCGCCAAGCGCATTTTGGATAGCGGCCTTGTATTGGGCGGAGGTACGCTCCTTTTGCGAGGCGAGATCGAGCTCGGCGATCAAGGCGGCTAAAGGCGTGCGAAGCTCGTGGGAGACATTACTAACGAACATCTTTTGCGCGTTGAAGGAGACCTCGAGTCGCTCCAGCAGCGCGTTGAAGGTGGTGGCCAGCTCGCCCAGCTCATCCTTTTCGTTCTTGACCGGCAGGCGGTTGCCGATGCGAGAGGCGGTGATGGTCTCGGTCTCACGTACGATGTCGCGGATAGGCTTCAAGGCGTCTTGTGCCAGCAGGTAGCCGGTGATGGCGAGCAGGGTCAAGCCAATCAGCAGGAGCAAGAGCAGGGTATGGCGCAATTGGGCCAGGTTGTTGTAGCCATAACCGTCGTAGGCCGCCGCCGTGATCACGTAATCTTGTCCATTGAGGGAATAGAGCATACCGATTCCCTGGTAGTCGCCGATATAGAACTCGATCTCGCCCTTTTCCAGGATGCGATCGATCATGGCTTGATCTTCCTTGATAATGTCGTTCTGTATGGCGTCGTGATAGAGCATCTGGAAATCGGTCGTGTAGACGGCGATCTCTACCTCATTGATAAATTTCTTATTGTTCAGGTAGATGGATTGCATGGTGCGGGCATCCACCTGGTTTTGGAGGAAAAGGTGTGCCTTGGTGACCGCCTCGCTCCTCAGGTCGTGGAAAAATGTCCGGCTCCGGGCTTGCTCGCTCATCAGGTAGATCAGGAGCATGCAGAGGGCGAGCACCGCCGCGGTGACACACGTATTCTTCAGGGTAAGGGCGGTCCGGATTTTCATGGCTTGTCTGTCAGGATAAAGCCGATGCCCGGCTTGGTGTGAATGAGCTTTTGGTCGAAATCCCGGTCAATCTTCTTACGCAGGTAGTTGATGTAGACGTCGATGAAGTTGGTTCCCGTATCAAAATGGGTATTCCAGACCTTCTCGGCGATCTCCACCCGGCTGATGACGCGCTCCGGGTTCTCTACCATATATCGTAACAGGTTGTATTCTTTGGGGGATAACTTGATGGCGATGCCGTCTCGTGTTGCCTCCTGCCGCCGCAGGTCAATGACGAGCCCGGCGTAAGCGATCGAGTCGGGCGTGGCGGCCGGTGTGTCCGCCTTGCGTTTCAGGAGCACCTGCACACGGGCATTCAGTTCCCTGAAGTCGAATGGCTTGACCATATAATCGTCGGCTCCGGCATCGAAGCCTTCCAGCTTATCGTCGGTCGATCCCAATGCCGTGAGCATCAGGATGGGAACTTGACTGTCTTGTTTGCGTATCTCCTTGCATAGCTCGAAGCCATCCATTTTGGGGAGGATGATGTCGGAGATGACCAACTGGACGCCTCCAGCCCGGAACAGGCGCAAGCCCATGGCGCCGTCGTAGGCCACGATGGTCTGGAAACCATTCTCTTCCAGTCCTGCTTTCAAGAGGTCGGCTACCCGTTTCTCGTCTTCAATGATCAGGATTGTCGGCATGATGATTCTTGATTTGATACGCGAATATACGCGGAAAACGCGACTTCTTCCGGCGATATTCCGTAAGTTCGCGTGCTAACTTTAAAAACAGGTTGTATTATGAAAAAGGTATTATGGCTGGTGGCCTTGTGTTGTGGTTTGCTGGCTTGTTCAGGTGAGCGGGCGGAAGAGCCTGTCGCCGCGGATCGTTTCGTGAGGATCGAAGGACCGGATTTGGTTTGTCCGGATGGCTCGAAATTGCTTATCCGGGGAACGAACTTGGGAAACTGGTTGAATCCGGAGGGATATATGTTCGGTTTCAACAAGGCCAATTCGGCGGGCCGGATTGACCAGATGTTTCGTGAGCTGGTAGGTCCGGATTTTACGGACGCGTTTTGGAAGGCGTTCAAGGACAATTACGTTACCCGGGCGGATATTGAGTTTATCGCCTCGACAGGAGCGAACACCATTCGCTTACCGTTCCATTATAAATTGTTCACGGATGAGGATTATATGGGATTGAAAGCCAATCAGGATGGTTTTGCCCGTGTGGACAGCGTTGTCGGCTGGTGCCGTGACAATGGCCTTTACTTGATCCTGGACATGCACGATGCGCCGGGTGGCCAGACCGGAGATAATATTGACGATAGCTATGGTTATCCCTGGTTGTTCGAGAGTGAGGAGAGCCAACAGCTTTTCTGCTCGATCTGGCGACGGATCGCGGACTATTATAAAAATGAGCCGGTGATTTTGGGCTATGAGTTGATTAATGAGCCGATAGCCCCTTATTTCGAGGAGATGGATGAGATGAACGGGAAGCTGGAGGCTTTGCATAAGCGTGCGGTGGCGGCGATCCGGGAGGTGGACCGAAACCATATCATATTGCTTGGGGCCGCCCAATGGAACAGCAATTTCAAGGTGTTTACGGATACGGAATATGATGATAAGATTATGTACACTTGCCATCGTTATGGCGGTGAGGCCACGGCTGAGGCGATTCGCGACTATATTGAGTTTAGAGATCGCTCAAATCGGCCGATGTACATGGGCGAGATCGGGCATAACACGATGGAATGGCAGGCCCAATTCCGTCAGGTGATGGAGGAGAATAATATCGGATGGACCTTTTGGCCCTATAAGAAGATCAATGACTCATGCGTGATGGGTGTCCGTGAGCCGGAGAATTGGGATCTGGTGAAAAGCTTCGCCGAGTCGCCCCGGACAACCTACCAGGAAATTCGTGAGGCACGTCCGGATCAGGCCGTAGCCCGGAAGGCCATGATGGATTTTGTCCGGAATAGCGGTTTGGAGAATTGTGTTCCTCAAACGGATTACATCCAATCGTTGGGTTTGCGTGTTCCGTAAATACATATGGGAGTAAGGATATATCAATTATCAGGATTTGACCTTCTTCTCAAGGAAAGGCTTTTCAGGCAAGTCGGATCGTTTCTGGAGACGTGTTGTCAACAGGAAACGGTCGAGGCTTGCCTGATCGGGAATTACGTGATCGGGGAGATGACGGTTGACGCCTTGCTGATCACGGGCAGTCAGATGCGTATTTTGCAATTCAGGGAAGGAGAGGGACAAGTAATCGCCCGGACTGATGGCGCATGGACAATTGATGGGCGGATGGTTGGAGGAGGCGTCTGGCAGCGGAATCCCTATCGACAGGCAGTTGTTGAGCGACGTAAGGTTATGGGGCGTTTTCCTTCCATTCCTGTAGAGGCGCTTGGCGTAACAATCCTTTTCGGTTGTTTGCGGGGATTGGATGATCGGTCGCTTCCTGAAAGCGCTCGTGGTTGGTTGACCGTGACGGATCCGGATCACTTGGATTCGTTATGGACTGCCGATGAAAGGCATGTCCTGTTTTCATCCGATGACCTGGCTCGTTTTGTGGCGGGTTTGGAGTTGCCGGACACAGAACCGGCCAGTCGTCAAGAACGGGCCGAACCGGCTTCCTCTTATTTTGATGAATTACGGTTTGCCATGAGCCTGGAGCCTGATTATGTCCGGGTTTATCGTCTCTTTGCCCAAACCTTCCGGAAGTTCTTGAGTCAGCATACGGCCTTTTCATCCCTGAGATTCGGTGGAGCGTTCGCCCGGACAGATTATTTGTTAAAGGAATATGAGGCAGATCGGCTGACCCGGAAGATGGTGAACGATGTCCGTGTGCGAATTCGCAATTTCGGACGGGATGAGTCTTCGGTCAAGTTCTCGTCCTTGATTTGCCTTTACGATTTGGAGGCGCTTTGTCGTTTTGTCTCATTGGTCTATGGCGTGACGATTCCTGAGGATCTGAGCGGGCGTTTCCGCTCGCGCGAGTCGGATGAGGAAGGACGGATCGTCTCAACGAATGATCAGCCGCTTGGAGATCGGATAAGGATCGTGGTAGACAGTTGGGACGAGCACTTTCTTTATGGACAGGTTGATTGGGACGAAATGGATGAGACACGGGTCGCTTATACCGAGAATGCTTATTATCCTTACGACTGGAGTTATTTGGGACGTATGCTCTATCGTGGTGCTCAGTTAAATTTGGTTCGACCACGGAGACGGGATGGAGTGATTTATCCGGAGCTGATCATCTTCGAGCCCGATTATCTGGTGGATATCTCGGCCGTGGCGGCCTGTTTCGAGAACTACGCAACCTCGCCCATGATCCATCTGTTGAACAAGATCAAGCCTTCCGCCAGTTCGGAGGCGATCCTGTTGGGAAATTTCGCCGGCCAGCTACTTGATGAGGCGATCCATTCGGATAAGGATGCGCCGACCTATTTGGAGAGCGCCACCCGTTTTTTCAGGCATAATACGTTAGGTATGTTGACTCAGGAGATCGGGCGCCATTTTCATGAGGAGGCGCAGGCTCAGAAGAGGCATATTGGTGAGGCGATCGACAGTCTTTCGGGACATGTGGGCGCTTTCGACCGGGATGAGGTGATTCTTGAGCCCTCGTTTTTCTCGGAGATGCTCGGTCTGCAAGGACGTATGGACCTGTTGCAACTTGATTTCCGTTTCCTGGTCGAACAGAAGTCGGGCAAGAGCGCTTATCCTTATCCCCGAAGTGAAGGCGAGGCGCCCAGACAACAGGAGAAGCATTACGTGCAGATGCTGTTGTATATGTTGCTCATCCGTTATAATTACCGGGCGATCTATGAGCGTAACGGGCAGAATCTTCAGGCCTATCTGCTTTACTCGAAATACAGGCCGAGCCTCTGCGGTCTCGGTTTTGCGCCCCGGTTGATTTTCGAGGCGATAAAGGTGCGTAACGGCATGGTCTGGAGTGATCTTCTTTATGCCCAAGGTGGTTTTGAGATCCTGAATGATTTGTCGGCCGATCGCTTGAATACGAATCAGGTGTCAGGGACGCTTTGGGAGCAGTACCAAAAGCCACAGATTGACGCCTTGTTGACGCCTATTCATAAAGCCTCCGATTTGGAAAGGGCTTATTATTATCGGTTCCTGACCTTTATCGGTAAGGAACACCAATTGTCCAAGATCGGAAATTCCAGGAAGGAATGCTCGGGTTTCGCCTCCACTTGGCTCGACCTGCCGGAGGAGAAATCGCAAGCTGGGAATATGTTTGATGGATTGACAATCGAGAGTCCGGATGAAGGGCATGTGGGCGCTGTCGAACATGTGGCGTTACGTTTCCAGACGGATCGTGATAAAGACCGTGCCAATTTCCGGCGTGGCGATATTGTCTTCCTTTATCCTTATGCTGTGGGCACAAGCCCTGATCCTTGCTCAACAATGGTCTTTCGCGGACTGATCGAGGAACTGACGGACGAGATGGTGATCCTTCATTTGAGGGCCAAACAATCGGATGCCCGGGTTTTCCGTCATTATGCCGGTTGTCTGTGGGCAGTCGAGCACGACTTCATGGAATCATCTTATCAGTCGCTTTATCGGGGAATGCATGCTTTCCTCTCAGCGCCTCGTGAGCGGAAGGAGTTGCTTCTGTTACAGAGAAAGCCGGTCGTTGATCGGGGAGTGATATTGAATGGTGACTATGGCGCTTTTAATGCCTTGTCGCTTCGGGTGAAGCAGGCGAGGGAACTGTTCCTGATCGTTGGCCCGCCCGGAACAGGCAAGACATCGTACGGATTGATGAACACCCTGCTTGAGGAGTTGACGGAACCCGACGCGTCGGTCTTGCTTCTGGCCTATACGAATCGGGCCGTGGATGAGATCTGTAGTAAGCTGGTGGGGCAAGGGCTTGATTTTATACGTATCGGTAGTCGCTTCTCGGCGGACAAGGCTTATCATCCTTATTTGTTGGAAGAGAAGGTGGCCGATTGCCCGAACCGGACCGCTTTGCTCCATTTGGTCGCGACGGCACGGATAATCGTCGGGACAACGACGACCTTGAGCGCAAACCTGTCGCTCTTTGGTTTGCGAACCTTCTCGCTGGCTGTTATCGACGAGGCGTCGCAGATTCTCGAGCCGCATCTTATGGGTCTTCTGAGCGCGTCAAGGAATGGATGCCCGGCGATCCGCAAGATCGTGATGATTGGCGACCATAAGCAACTGCCTGCCGTTGTCCAGCAGACCGTGTCGGAATCGGCCGTGGTCGATCCCATTCTTCATGCGATCCGGTTGACCAACTGCCGGTTGTCGTTGTTCGAGCGATTACTTAGTCAATATGGCGAGGATCCGGAGGTGACTTATATGTTGACCCGCCAGGGAAGAATGCACCCCGATATCGCCCTTTTCCCAAACCAGGCCTTTTATGGTGGCCGGTTGGAGGCTGTCCCTTGTCCGCATCAGTCGCTTAGCCTGCCGTCTGAAGGTAAAGGAGAGCATGGCATCGATGACCTGCTCATGACCCGACGGGTGGCTTTCATCGCGGTGGCACCTTTGAATCCGGAGGCGATCGTTTCCGACAAGGTCAACCAACCGGAGGCGGAGGTGATCGCGGCGACAGTGTATCGGATTTACCTCTTGGAGAGTGAGCGTTTTGACGTGGATGAGACAGTAGGTGTTATCGTGCCTTACCGGAATCAGATCGCGACGGTGCGGGCCGCGATTGCCCGTTATGGAATTCCCGCTTTGTGCGACATCACGATCGATACGGTGGAGCGTTATCAGGGAAGCCAGCGGGATTATATCCTCTATGGCTTTACCGTACAGAAGTATTATCAGTTGGATTTCCTGACCGACAATACCTTCGAGGAAGCGGGTGTTCTTATCGACCGGAAACTTAATGTGGCCATGACTCGTGCCCGTGAGCATCTGCTTTTGATTGGTAATCCCGGCCTGTTGGGGCATAATATTATTTTCCGCCAGTTGATCGAGTTTGTTCGTGAGCGGGGTGGTTTTCTGGATATCCCGGTCGATCAGTATATTTCCGGTAATTTTCGCTTATGATGATTGGAATAGGTTCATAGTGACCCTTTATGAAGGGTCACTGTGATTCCTTATGACGTATCTTATGATAGAGACGATCTACCAAAAGGATCAAGAGTGTCACAATAAGAGAGAAAACAACGTTAATCAGCAAGTTGCCATCTTTCAGTTCCTCGTAGGGCAGGAGCCTTCTTACGAGGCTGTTGCCGAAAAGGATCACAAAGAAGACGATCGTATATCGGGTCCAAAGTTTCTTTCTTTGACTTTTCATGGCTAGCCTTTTTTTGATAGTAGATAATCGAGCTGTTAATCTTTCGTGCCAAAGGCCAGGTCGCCGGCGTCGCCCAATCCGGGCACGATGTATGAGTGCTCGTCAAGACCCTCGTCGATGGCCGCTACCCAGATGGTTGTTTTCTCGTCCGGCATCTTTTCCTGAAGATAGTGGATGGCCTGTTGGCTGGCGATGATGGAAGCGACATGCACATGCTTCGGCTCGCCTTTGGTCAGCAGGGCCTTGTAGGCCAGTTCCATTGAGCTGCCGGTGGCGAGCATCGGGTCGGAAATAATCAGTGTCTTCCCGTCGAGCAGGGGCGAGGCGATGTATTCGATATGGATATCGAAGTTCAGGCGGTCCTTGTATTTACGGTAGGCGGAAACGAAAGCGTTCTCGGCATTGTCCAGGTAACGCAGGAAGCCCTGGTGGAAAGGCAGTCCGGCACGCAAGATAGTGCTGATCACCAGCGGATCGTCGGGCGTATTGACCAAGGCCGTTCCCAGTGGGGTTTGAATGCTTTTGGGTGAATACCGGAATTGCTTACTGATCTCATAGGCCATGATCTCGCCGATCCGTTCGATATTCCGCCGGAAACGGAGGCTGTCTTTCTGTACCTGTACGTCGCGGAGCTCTTGCACGAACTTGTTGAGGATCGTGTTTGTCTCGCTAAGATTGATTATTTCCATGTGATGTAAATTGTTTTGTTCTACGCTCGTGCCGGTGGACGGTTGTTGCCCTTAATCGGTAGACGCGAAGTTAGGGAAAAAACAGGAACGGGTGAAAGGGGAGTGATGGATTTTATGACTACATTCGCGTTGCTATTTATATAGAAGAAAACGTATGAGAATTGAGCAGAATTTTTCACTGGAAGCGTATAATTCATTTCATTTGCCGGTCAAGACCCGGTGGTTCATGGAATACGAGACTGAGGAGGAGCTTGGGCGGATCTTGAGGGATGAGTATTTCCAGGAATGTCTCTCGACCCATATCGGGAGTGGAAGCAATTTGTTATTCATTAATGATTATAATGGCATCATCGTTCATTCCTTGATTAAGGGAATGGAGAAGGTTGGCGAGACGGACAGCCAAGTCCTGCTCCGTGTCGGTGCCGCTGAGTTGTGGGACGATGTGGTCGCCTATGCTGTTTGTCAAGGTTGGGCCGGCATAGAGAATCTCTCCGGCATCCCTGGAGAGATGGGGGCGGCTGCCGTACAGAACATCGGTGCCTATGGCGCGGAAATCCAGGAGGTGATCGAGGCTGTGGAGACCTACAATCAGCTGACGTTCGAGAAACGTATCTTCTCAAGGGAAGATTGCCAGTATGGTTATCGCGACAGTTATTTCAAGAATGAGCATAACGATCCGCATATCGTCACGCATGTGGTTTTGCACCTTGAGAAATCGCCTCGCCCACGGTTGGACTATGGCGATTTACGTGCCCGTCTGGAAGGGAAGGAGCCGACACTTGAGGCAATCCGTGAGGCGGTATTGGCGACTCGGGCGGCGAAATTGCCGGATCCGGCCCAGTTAGGAAACGCAGGTAGTTTCTTCAAGAATCCGGTAGTTGATCAGGCGACATATGAGCGTCTTTTGGCCGATAATCCTTCGATGCCCTCTTATCCGATGCCCGATGGCGGCGTCAAGATCCCGGCGGGCTGGTTGATCGAGGCTTGCGGATTCAAGGGACAGCGCCATGGCAATGTGGGAATCTATGAGAAACAGGCGCTTGTGTTGGTCAACCTGGGTGGTGCCCAAGGCTATGAGATCGCCTTGTTGGCGGAGAGCATCCGTACGGCGGTGAAAGAGCGTTTTGGATTGGAATTGATGCCGGAGGTGAAATACGTCGGATGATGCGGTTAACCTTTTTAGGCACGGGAACTTCGACGGGCAATCCCGAGATCGGTTGCCAATGTGAGGTTTGCCGGAGCAGGGATCCTCGTGATTGGCGTTTGCGGACTTCCGCTTTGGTAGAGGTCGACGGGAAAAGCCTGTTGATTGATTGCGGCCCCGATTTTCGCTGGCAGATGATCCGGAACGGGATCAGCCATTTGGATGCGATCCTGTTGACGCACGAGCATTACGACCATGTCGGTGGTTTGGACGACGTGAGGCCCATGTGCCGGGAGCATGGTATGGAGATCTATGCCGAGCGCAATGTGATTGAGGCGATCCGTACACGCTTGCCCTATGTTTTCAGGGAGCATCGCTATCCGGGTGTCCCTAATCTCCTTATGCGTGAGATCGATCTGTCGCCTTTCGAGGTGGCGGGCATACGGGTAATCCCGATCCGGGTGATGCACGCTAAATTGCCGATACTGGGTTTCCGTATTGGCGACCTGGCTTATATGACAGATATCAAAAGCTTGCCGGAGACGGAATTCCCGAAGTTGGAAGGTGTTCGGGTGTTGGTGCTTGATGCCCTGCGTGAACTGCCTCATCTCTCGCACGAGAGCTTGGGCGAGGCATTGGCTCTTGCCGAGCGGATCGCTCCCGAGGAGACCTATTTTGTACACATGAGTCACCGGATTGGTCTTCATGCCGAGATTGAGCATCGATTGCCACCCCATACGCATTATGCCTATGATGGGTTGAGGCTAGAGTTTTAAGATGGTTATTTAATGGTAATACGATAACGAGATGGTTCAGAAGAAAACACGAGCACGCTCGACGAAGGCGAAAGGCGGAAAGAAACGTGGCGCGAAAGGCGGTGGCCGGTTGTCGGGTTTGATGACCTTTACAAGGCGAATCTTTTTGGTCTTCTTTGCCGCTGTCTTATGCCTGGTCGGGATCCTTTTCGTATACGACTATTTTGATTCCGCTAAGGTTTCTAATTTCTCCGAGGCCAAGAAGGCGGTCGAGAAAAAGGTGGAGGCGGTAAAATCGGTCAAGCCTGAGCGTGAGCGTCAGGAGGCGACCGCTTCAATCAAGAAGGCGGACTCCGGAAAGAGGGAGAAGGTCGATATTCCTGACCGGTTGGAGATTCCTCGCCTGCGCCGTGAGGCAAAAGAGCAGGTCATTCGTCATGAGGGTTATACGCTCTCTTACAATTCCGACTACCGGATCTCCAATTGGGTGGCTTATGAATTGACGGCCAAGGAGGCGACAAGCCAACGGGCCGAGCGCTCGAATAAGTTTGTGGTCGATCCCGACGTGAAAGGGGCGACGGCCTATAATGAGGATTATACCCGGACTGGTTATGATCGTGGCCACATGGCGCCCGCTGGTGACATGAAATGGTCGCTCAAGGCGATGCGTGAGTCTTTCTATTTGAGTAATATTTGTCCACAGAAACCTGGTCTGAACCGAGGTGTCTGGAAAGACCTGGAGGAACAGGTCCGTTTGTGGGCTAAGGAGAATGGTCGTGTCTGGATCGCCTGTGGTCCGGTGATCTCCTCGGATATGCGCCGCTTGGGGAAAAACCGGGTGGGCATTCCCAAGTCGTTCTATAAGGTGCTCTGCATGGAGGTGAACGGCAAGATGGAAGGTATCGGCTTTCTTTTCGAGAACCGGGATTATGAGAATGGCGTATCGCCCCGGAAAATGGCGGTGACGATCGACAGTGTCGAGAACTTGACAGGGATCGACTTCTTCCCGGCTTTGCCCGATGCGGTTGAGGGCGAGATGGAGGCGACGATCAATTGGTCTCGCTGGTCATTCTGAAAGGACCGCATAATATAATAATGTATATGGACATGGAAAACGATAAGGATATCAGGGATCGCTTGCGGTCCGGAGAGAGTTGCTTGGCCTTGGTTGGGCTGGGTTATGTCGGCTTGCCGTTGGCGATGGCATTCGCCAGCCGGATTAAGGTGATTGGTTTTGACGTGAACGAGGAGCGTCTTTCCCGTTTGCGTGAGGGAATCGATCCCTGTGGCGAGCTTCCCGGTTCCGTTTTCGAGGGTAAGTCAATCAGCTTTACGTCCGATCCGGAGCGTTTGCGTGAGGCCTCGTTTTATATCGTAGCCGTACCGACGCCGATCGATCGTCACAACCAGCCCGATTTGGAGCCGTTGCTTCAGGCGACCCATACGATTGGACGAGTCCTGAAACCGGGCGATTATGTGGTCTATGAGTCGACTGTATATCCGGGATGTACGGAAGAGGATTGCCTTCCGATCCTGGAACGGTTATCGGGCCTCAAAGTAGGGCGCGACTTTAAGCTGGGATATTCGCCCGAGCGAATCAATCCGGGCGATAAGCGGCATACGTTGGCCAATACGGTAAAGATTGTTTCCGGTTGTGATGCGGAGGCACTCGAGCGGATCGCCGATATCTATGGCTGGGTCGTGGAAGCGGGTGTTCATCGTGCGCCAAGCATAAAGGTGGCCGAGGCGGCCAAGATTATTGAGAACACCCAGCGCGACGTGAATATAGCCTTAATGAATGAGCTTTCCATCATTTTCGACCGTATGGGCATCAATACCTATGACGTGCTCGAGGCGGCGGGAACGAAATGGAATTTCCTTCATTTCTCGCCAGGACTGGTGGGTGGCCATTGTATCGGGGTTGATCCCTATTATATGGTCTATAAGGCGAAAGAGCTGAAATATCATACGAAGATGATCAACTCGGGTCGTTTTGTCAATGACTCGATGGGTGGCTATATCGCCAAGAAGGTGGTGAAACGGATGATCGCCCGGGGTAAGAATATTTTGGGGGCACGGGTGTTGGTCATGGGCATCACCTTCAAGGAGGATGTCTCGGATATCCGCAACTCGAAAGTAGTGGATATTATCAATGAGTTCAAGGATTTTGGTGTGCGTGTGGATGTGGTGGATCCATATGCTTCGGCGGTGGAGGTCATGCGTGAATATGGCTTGACCTTGTCTGAAAAGCCTGAGAATGGGGCCTATGATGCCGTTGTGGTCGCCGTGTCTCATCGTTCGTATCTGGCGCTCGAGGAGTCCGATTTCAAGTCGCTGATGGTTGGAGATGGAGTTTTGGCGGATGTGAAAGGACTTTATCGTGGCCGTATCCACGAGTTGGCTTATTGGAGTTTATAAGGTCTATTTGGATGGGATGGTTTCCGGTATCTAAGGTTTATTTAGTATATTTTTTTGAAAACATGTTGTAAAATACATTTTATAATTTGTTCAGTCGAGAGAAAAGGGCCATCTTTGCACCCAGATAACCTAAACAATCTTTTTGCCTTAAAGACTAATACCTATTAAAAACCTATAAAGAGAGCCTTTGCGAAAAGACTCTCTTTATGTTTTTAATGGGGTCTTGTTTCTGGAATTGGTTGCCAATAGCTTGGAACCTCTTTCCAGTCCGATAAGCATCGGACTGGAGTACTTTCCCAATAGTACTGGAGTTTTCTTCGGACAGTACTGGCTTTATGTCCGGTTTCGTTCATATTTTATTTCTTATCCTTTTCGTGCCATTTCTTGAGCTTATGGACAGCGTTCTCAAGCGATTCCGTCGGTTCGATAATGTTGTAGTCTCCCCAGAATTGTTCGTCTGCGAAATCGGACACCTTATCGGAAAGCGACTGGTTTGACTTGAACGAGATCTTGTAAGGAATCCGTTCCTCCGCCATCTTGCCGTCCGTGACTACCATCTCGGAGGTCATCGTGTAGTTGGTCGAGAAAAGCTTTCGTTTCCAGTCGCACTTGAACCGGATCTCGTTGCGGATGTAATTGAGCCAGGTGACACCTTGCCGCTCGCTGTAGGTGACAAGGTAAGTGACCCCGATCGGGCGGAAACGCAATCCGAATGGCTTTTTCTTCAGGATCGCATCGGTCGCTTTCAGTCGGTTGCTCATGTCGAGCTCGAATTCCGCCCGGCTAAACGACAGGCGTTTCTTGTCGATGTAGAGCTTTCCTTTGTACAACGCATAGGGCAGGGACGCTTGGGGTTGGAAATCGATCACGTAATGTGGTCGTTCATCGAGCACTGTGCTTCCTTCCAGACGGAAGGCGTAATAGGGCATGAGCTCCGGATCGAGCAGCAAATAGGGATTCTTGACGATATCGACATAGAGGGAAAGGTTCGGGCCTCCCAGCAATTTGACGATCAAGGTATCGCTTACTTTGGGGCTGAGCAGTTTGCGCCCTTTCAGGATCTGTACCCGGTCGGACGAGGCGTCAACCCGTTTGTAGGCGGTCTTGTAGATATCGATAATCGCTTCCGAGATGGTGATGTAGCGCCGTCCCTTTTGGGCGGTTTCCCGATAGAAGCCGGTCAGCAGGCTTTCCGTTGCCGGATAATTGGTGGGAATCTTGCTCATCGCCTTCAGGACAATGGGCCGGGCGTCGCCACCACGGATAATTACCTCGTCCAAGCTGGTTGGATTGGGCTCCAGATAGACGGTGTATCCTGAGATGTCTTTACCCGACAAGGGGATGACCGTGTTCAGGTAGCCGATGTGCGACACCTCGACAGGACGGTTCGAGAAGGCTTTCTGGATCTTGATCGAGAAGGCGCCGTCGGCGTTGGTGACTGTCCCGATATTGGTTCCCGCGACGGCGATGTTGACATATTCCAGCTTTTTCTTGCTCTCCTTGTCACGTACAAGGCCCTCTACCGTGATGAAGTCGCCCGTGGGCGTCTCCACTTGAGCGGTGAGGTGGAAGGTCGGGATCATGAGCAACGCCATCAATCCCATAATCAATCGAGTGAGCGTTTTCATATCTGTCATATTTTAGGTTAAACGTCGTTCTTCCTTTTTCCCTGTCGCCCATTCCTGCCAGATCGGGACACGGTTGTCCCCTTTCTCTTTCTTCTCTTTTACATCACCTTTTGGCCGGGTTGGAGGGTAAGCATGCTCTTTGGAACACTTTTACGGATGGTGTCTATCACGAGACGGGCCATCTGATGGCGTACGAAATCCTTGCGGGTAACCCAGACGATCGCTCTTGTCGGTACCGGAATGGCGAAAGGACGGACCAACTCCTGCTGGCGCTCGCTCAACTGGTGAGTGGCCAGTTCGGGGATGAAGGTCATGCCGCTTCCGCTCTCGACCATTCGCATGAATGTCTCCAGGCTTCCGAGCCGATAGGCGGCCTGGTGAAGGCGGACCTTCTCCATCTGGCAAAAACGGACCAGCTGGTCGCGGAAACAATGGCCCTCGTCAAGCAGCCAAAGCCGCTCCTCACTGATGTCGGCAGAGCGGATCCGCTCATTCTTGAAGACCGGCTCGTTCTTGGCCACATAGCCGAAGAAGCGCTCGTAGAACAGGATCTCTCCACGCAGTTGGCTCTCCACGGGCTCGTTGGCGATAATGGCGGCGTCGATATCACCATCTATCAAGGCCTTGATCGCCTGGGCTGTCTTCATCTCCATAACCCGGATGTCGAGCTCCTCCTTTTTCTCCATCATGGCCGGGAAGAAACGGGGCAGGAGATAAGGTGCGATGGTGGGCAGCACAGCCAGATGGAAGGTGCCTTTCAGCGACTGCTCCTCCTCGTTTACGATGTCCTTGATCAACGCGGCCTGGTGCAAGACGACGCGGGCCTGCTCGATGATTTTCTTGCCGGCCGGAGTCGGGCGGATGGGTTGCAAGGCACGATCAAAGATCTTGACACTAAGCTCGTCCTCCAGCTTCTGGATCATCATGCTCAAGGTAGGCTGGGTGACGCGGCAATGCTCCGCCGCCTTAGCGAAATGACGGTATTGGTCCACCGCCAGGATATATTCTAATTGCTGGATGTTCATGACAATATCAGTGTGAATAGTTAATTTAGATCCTCTACAAAATTAGTCTTTTTTCCGGATTGTGGAATAGCTCAGGCCTATAAACAGGACTTTTTCCCGGACTTTTGTGGCCGTTGTTTATTTCCGCCTCGATTCTTTTGTTGTGTTGGGAAATGTTTTTACATTCGCGTCTGACAATAGTGTCAAACAGGGGAGTCACTCCCTATAATACTTGTACTAATATGAGTAACGAGAACCAACCTATCAATATGGAGGCGCATATCATAGAGGCGGCCAAGCGAGTCTTCGTGCGAAAAGGCTTCGAGGCGGCGACCATGAGCGACGTGGCGACCGAGGCAGGCATCGGACGGACCGCCTTACATTATTATTATCGGACAAAAGAGCGATTGTTCGAGGCGGTGCTTGAGGAGTTGTCCTCTGGATTGTTCCCGAATATCGATCGGATCCTGGAGCGGAACAGTGAGGCGACCTTTTTGGAACTTCTGCCCGACCTGCTGGATCTTTATATGGGGATCATCTGGCGCAACCGGATGCTCCCGGTGTTTATTGTCAATGAGCTGAACCGTGACCCGGTCCATTTCATCTCGGCCTTGACTCGTGATCCGGAACGGATAAAGCCATTGCTCCGGTTGCGTGAACGGATCGAGCGGGAGATGGCGGCAGGGCTCATGCGGCAAATGCCGGTGATTGATGTCCTGTCGGTTGTCGTCAGTCTGGTGATCTTTCCCATGCTGGTACGCCAACCCCTGACAATGATCCTGATGGAAGGAGATGAGGAGCGCTTTGGCCGCTGGTGGCTCGGACGACGGCCTTTAGTGGTCAATCAGGTGAAGGCTCTGCTGAAGCCGGATGGAGAGGAGGTGCCGTCATGAGACGCCGCGGACTGTTAGTTGTTGCCCTTTGCCTTTTTGGGATAGGGCTTTGTGCCGGGCAGGCTTCGCTTTCCCTGACCGAGTGTTATGCATTGGCTCGGGCGAACTATCCGCTCATTAAGCGTATGGACCTGATTGGCCGTTCGGAGAGCTATTCTCTGGATAACGCCGCTAAGGCGTGGCTGCCTCAGGTGAACGTGAGCGCCCAGGCTTCTTATCAGAGTGACGTGACCAAACTACCATTTGACCAGGAGAAGATCTCCGCCTTGATTCCAGGGTTTGAGATTCCCGTGCTCGATAAGGATCAATACCGTGCGGTGGCCGAGGTGAACCAGATGATTTGGGACGGAGGCGGAATTCGGGCGACCAAGGCGGTCGTAAGGGCGGAGGCGGAAGTCAGCAAGAGCCAATTGGAGAATGATCTATATCTCCTCAACAACCGGGTGAACCAGCTCTATTTCGGTTGCCTCCTGCAAGATGAGTTATTGGAGCAAAACCGCCTGCTTTTGGCCGACCTGGAGGTGAACCTGGCCCGGGTCGAGGCGATGGAGCGGAATGGTGTCGCTAACCGGTCCGATTGGGAGAGCCTGCGGGTAGCTCAGTTAGAGGCCCGGCAGCAACGTGTCGGGATCGAGGCCTCGAGAATGGCTTTCCGGCGGATGCTTGCCGAGTTGATAGGTCTTTCGGCAGACTCGCTCCGATTGGAAACGCCAGCTGATCCCGGCCTTTTGTCCATGACGGTCGCCCGCCCGGAATTACGCTATTTTGAGGCTTTGGAGAATCTGAGCCAGACTCATGAGCGACAACTGACGGCCGGCTGGATGCCTCGGGTGGGCGCTTTTGTGCAAGGCGGTTACGGGCGACCGGGACTGGATATGTTGGACGTTGATTTTGCCGCCTATTATGTAGCGGGCATTCGGTTGACCTGGAACTTGGGCAAACTCTATACGCTGGCCAACGACCGCCGGAAGCTGGCCACAGAGCGGCGTGAGATAGAGGCCAGGCGTGAGACTTTCCTTCTCAATACCCGGCTCGATCTGTTGAACCGGCAGGAGGAGATCAGGCGATTATCAGAGCAATTACGTGACGATGAGGAGATCATCGAGCTTCGGACCAGTGTCAAAGAGGCTGCCGAAGCCAAGCTTCAGAATGGCGTGATCTCCGTGGCGGACTTGATTCGCGAGATAAACGCCGTTGATCAGGCACGCCAGGAAGAGGCAATCCGACGCCTGCGTCGGTTGATGGCAATCTACGATTACATATACGTTCGGGGAGAGTGAACTGAAGGCTTGTAATAAACTATTATTATATTAAAATAAATAATAAGGTGTTCAATAGTATTAACAGTGTCTGCCTGAAAATGACATACGTATGTCACCGCCGACGACATACGTATGTCATGAGGCAAGAGATACGTATGTCATGGGGTACGACATACGTATGTCATAAGCCACGACATACGTATGTCGTCAAGGGTAACATACGTATGTCGTTAGAGCCTGCTAACTATACTGTTTATCAGCGAGATCAGTGCCTTGCCCTTGCTCTTGCACCTGTAAATGCTATGATGAGTGCTCTATTTTACGCCTAAAAGAATGTTAAGTCAATATGTAAAAGAATATTAAGAAGATTGATATGAGACAAGATCGAAGGAAAAAGACAAAAAAGGGTATAATGATTGGTTTGGCTACGATCTTAATCGGGATGATTACCTCGTGTGATCGGGGAGAAACCGATGCCGACGCTTCGGGGCTTTTCGAGGCGACAGAGGTGTTGGTTTCCTCGGAGGCAAACGGCCGGATTATGGCCTTCGGGCTTGAGGAGGGCGATCGGTTATCGGCTGGTCAACTGGTCGGCTATGTGGACAGCACACAGCTCTTCCTGCGAAAAGAGCAACTGCGGGCCAGTATCCGTTCAGTGGACATCCGCCGGCCCGACATCCGTAAGCAGATCGCTGTCCTGGAACAGCAAGTCGCCACGACGGAGACTGAGTTACAACGTCAGCGAAACCTTGTGTCAGCCAAGGCGGGCAACCAGAAACAGGTCGATGATCTCGAGCATCAGTTAGCCTATTTGCGACGGCAGATCGAGGCTCAATATTCCTCACTCAGCAAGAGCTCGGGTGGTGCGGACGCCGAGGCCGAGAGCCTGCAGTATCAGGTGATGCAGTTGGATAACCAGCTGATGAAATGCCAGATCCGTAATCCCAGGGCCGGAACGGTCTTGGCCAAGTATGCGGAGGCGGGCGAGGTGACGGCTGTCGGTAAACCATTATATAAGGTAGCCGATCTGGAACTGCTTTATCTTCGAGTTTATATCACCGCCGACCAGCTCGCCCTGGTTAAGCTTGGCGACGAGGTGGCGGTCCAGGCCGATTACGGTGATGATCATCGCTCTTATATGGGCACTGTCACTTGGATTGCCGATAAGTCGGAGTTCACTCCCAAAGGAATCCAGACCAAGAATGAGCGAGAGAACCTGGTCTATGCCGTCAAGGTCGCGGTGCGCAACGATGGCTTCCTGAAGATCGGCCAGTACGGTGAGGTCAGGCTTAAGAAGGAGGCGCGATGAGCTATGGGGTGATAGCGGAAGGGCTCCGCAAGCGTTATGGGCAGGTCGAAGCCCTGAAAGGGATCAGCTTCTCGGTGAGGCCTGGAGAGCTGTTTGGCCTGATTGGGCCGGATGGAGCGGGAAAGACTACGCTTTTCCGGATCCTGGCCACTCTGCTCTTGCCCGATGAGGGACGGGCGGAGGTGCTTGGGCTCGACATTGTCAGGGATTGGCGACAGATCCGTCGGCTGGTCGGTTATATGCCGGGGCGCTTCTCGCTCTATCAAGATCTTTCCGTCGAGGAGAACCTGCGCTTCTTCGCCACCATCTTCCAGACGACGGTCAAGGCCAACTACGACCTGATCCGCGATATTTATACCTGGCTCGAGCCTTTCAAGAATCGTCGGGCAGACAAGCTGTCGGGCGGCATGAAGCAAAAGCTGGCCCTCTGTTGTGCCCTTATCCATCGCCCCAAGTTGCTATTCCTTGATGAGCCGACGACAGGAGTTGATCCTGTCTCGCGGGTTGAGTTTTGGGATACTTTGGATTACTTGCGGGCGCAAGGCATGACGATCCTGGTCTCGACACCTTATATGGATGAGGCGGCCCGTTGCGACCGGATCATGCTGACACGTGAGGGCGAGGCCTTACGGACAGATACACCGGATGGCATACGTGAGTCTTATCCTTTCGCCCTCTGGAGTGTCCGATCAGTGGATATGCCCCGTTTGTTGGCCGACCTGAGACGCTTCCCTGAGGCTGTCGCCTGTTTCGCCTTTGGCGACTCGCACCACTTGGCGACACCTCTCTCTTCGGGCAATATCTCCGAACCATTGAGGAATTATCTGGGAGAGCTGGGACATCAGTCGCCCATCATTGAGCGGATCGAGCCGGGCATTGAGGATTGTTTTATGGCTTTAAGCCAAATGGAATAGGAAAGGAGGAGAGATGAGAAACGCTTTGGAAGTGGAGCGCCTGACGAAGCGCTTTGGCGATTTCACCGCCGTGGACCACATCAGTTTCACGGTGCGTGAGGGCGAGATCTTTGGGTTCCTGGGCGCTAATGGCGCGGGCAAGACGACCGCCATGCGGATGTTATGTGGTCTAAGTCGGCCAACGTCGGGTGAGGCTCGGGTGGCCGGTTTCGATGTCTATCGGGAGAGCGAGCGGATCAAGCGGCATATCGGGTACATGAGCCAGAAGTTCTCCCTTTATGGCGACCTGAAGGTGTGGGAGAATATCCGCCTGTTTGGGGGGATTTATGGCCTGTCCGAGAAACAGATCCAGGCCAAGATGGCGGAATTGCTTCATGATCTCGGCCTCGAGCCGGAGCGAGATACGCTGGTCAATGCCTTACCGTTGGGCTGGAAACAGAAGTTGGCCTTCTCGATCGCCCTGATTCATGAGCCCGACATCGTGTTCCTGGACGAGCCGACGGGTGGGGTCGATCCCGTCACTCGCCGTCGTTTCTGGGAGTTGATCTATGCCGCCGCGGCGAAGGGCACGACCATCTTCGTGACCACCCATTATATGGACGAGGCGGAATATTGCGATCGGGTCTCCATCATGGTCGACGGACGTATCGAGGCGCTTGATTCGCCTGCGGCACTGAAGGCCCATTATCAGGCAGATAATATGAATGAGGTATTCCAGTCCCTGGCACGTGGGGCAAAACGAGGAGAGTAGGCTTATGAGAGAGTTTGTGGCATTTACGATAAAAGAGTTTCATCACATCCTGCGCGATCCGCGGACGATGCTGATCCTGTTGGTGATGCCGGTGGTGCTGGTGGTCCTGTTCGGCTACGCCATCACCACCGAGATCAAGCGGTCGCCTGTCGCTGTGCTCGACTTCAGCCGTGACGAGGCCAGTCGGGCGCTGACTGAGCAGCTGGCGGCCAGCGAGTACTTCGAGGTCTATGGCTGGGTGGAGAGCCGTGAGGCGGGCGAGGCCTTGCTCCGTCAGGGAAAAGCCCGTCTGCTGGTGGTTTTCCCTCCCGGTTTCTCGGGTGACGACATCTCCTCCATCCAGCTCCTGACCGACGCGACCGACCCGAATGAGGCGACCCAGCTGGCGAGTTATTGCCAGGCGATCCTGATGATGGAGAAGGGAAATGAGGCCTGCCTTGGAGCTACGACAACCCTTCTTTACAACCCTCAGATGCGTGGCGCCTACAACTTCGTGCCGGGCGTGATGGGTCTGATCCTGATCCTGATCTGCGCCATGATGACCTCGGTCGGTATCGTCCGTGAGAAGGAGATGGGGACGATGGAGGTCCTCCTGGTCTCGCCCCTCAGACCGATCTACATTATCCTGGCGAAGATGGTGCCTTATCTGTTATTGAGCCTGGTGAACATTGCCACGATCCTGGCGCTTTCTTACTTCCTGCTCGACGTGCCGATCCGGGGCAGTCTCGCCTTGTTGGTCCTCATATCCGTGCTCTATGCCATCGTATCGCTTTGCCTGGGCCTGTTGATCTCGACCGTCGCCGATACGCAGCAAGCCGCCATGCTGGTCAGTGGCATCGCCTTGATGCTGCCCATCATCCTGTTGAGCGGGATGATGTTCCCGGTGGAGAATATGCCCTGGCCCTTGCGCTGGCTTTCCAATATCGTCCCGGCGAAGTGGTATATCATGGCCGTGAAGGACGTCATGATCAAGGGGCTTCCGTGGACCGCCCTTCTCGATAAGATCGGTATCCTCTCGCTCATGATTGTCGTTTTGGTCGGGATTAGTGTCCGTCGTTTTAAAGTCCGTTTGTCATGATGTTAAGATACTTGTTAGAGAAAGAGTTCAAGCAGATCTGGCGGGATCGTTTCCTGCCCAAGATCATCTTTATAGTTCCCTTCCTGCAATTGGCCATCCTGCCCTTTGCCGCCGATTTCGAGATGAAGCGGATCAACCTGGCCGTGGTGGATCACGACCGGTCTTCAGAGTCCGTTCGTCTGGTTGAGAAGGCGCTGGCCTCCGGCTATTTCGTGGACGCTGGTCGTTACGTCACCTATGATGAGGCCTTGACCTCTGTCGAGGGCGATCGCTCGGACATCATCCTGGAGATCCCGCCTCATTTCGAGCGTGACCTGACACGGGGCGAGCCGGTGCGCCTGATGATCGCCGCCAATGCCGTCAACGGGACAAAGGGCGGTTTGGGAAGCGCCTATCTGACCCGTATCGTCCAGGATTATGGCGCCGGATTGTCCGGGCCGGATCTTATGCCGGAAGGACCGATGTTGTCCGTCTCGGTGACCAATCTTTACAATCCTCACCTGAATTATAAGGTCTATATGGTTCCGGGAATCATTGTCTTTCTCGTGACGATCATCGGCGGTGCCTTATCCTCGCTGAACATCGTGAGCGAGAAGGAGAAGGGAACAATAGAGCAGATGAATGTATCGCCTATCCCGAAATGGCTCTTCTTGCTTTCGAAGCTGATTCCTTTCTGGGTGCTCGGTTTCGTGATACTGACGGTGGGCGCCTTGGTCGCCTGGCTGATCTATGGCTTGTCGCCTGTGGGGAGCTTTGGGGTCATCTATGCCTTCGCCGCGATCTATCTCCTGGTGTTTACGGGGATAGGCTTGGCGGTTTCCTCGATCTCGTCGTCGCAGCAGCAGGCGATGTTCACCACCTTCTTCTTCCTGATCATCTTCGCCCTTTTGAGCGGTCTCTTTACGCCGATCAACAGCATGCCGGAGTGGGCGAGGACTCTGACGCTGTTTAACCCGATGCGCTATTTCGTGGAGGTGATCCGGATGGTCTACCTGAAAGGCGCGGGATTCACGGACGTATGGGGACACTTTGGGATCATCTCCCTTTTCGCGCTCCTCTTCAACGGGCTGGCGTTGATCGGGTACAGGAAAAGGGAATAAAACTCCCATTTTGAGCACGTTTTCTTTTTCAGAACGGCTGATTTTATATTTTGTTTGTATATTTGCGAGAGAGCCCCAAGGGGGTATAAAACAAGGAATGCAATGGATAATAGAACGGATGTAAGAAAGTTAGGGCAAGGCATCGTCGGGATGCTCCGCCTGTTTTGGGGTATAACGCTGTTGCTCCTTCTCGCAGGACAAGCGTGGGGGCAAGCGGTATGGGATGGCACCACCAGCGAACCTGGCAAAGATGGGAATGGCTCGTACCTGATCACGACGGCCGAAGAGTTGGCTTGGGTAGCGGAGCAGGTGAATAGTGGCAAGGATAATTTTTCCGGAAAGACCATCCGGTTGGAGAGTGACATCCTCTTGAATATGACGGAAGGTTGGGTGAATTGGGATGAGAACACCACGGGGCTGAACGCATGGATACCGATCGGCTCTTTCGATCTGCCTTTCAAGGGCTTTTTCGATGGACAGCGACATGTCGTAAAAGGAATCTATATCAGCGATGATTCAAAGAAGGAAATAGGGCTTTTTGGAGCGATCTCCGGTGATGGAGCGGCGGTCTGGAACGTGGGCGTAGTGGAGAGCTTTATTTCAGGAGGGGAGAGAGTCGGCGGTATCGTGGGGTATGTTTTTTCCTTTACCAGAAATTCAATCTCGGGTTGTTATAATAGTGGCAAGGTTATGGGAAACAATGAGGTCGGCGGCATCGTGGGCGTTAACGGTTATGTTGTTGGAAACTGTTATAATGAGGGCGAGGTAATCGGGAATCATAAGGTTGGCGGCATAGCGGGCTTTAATAATGGCAACAAGTCTGTCTTTAATTGTTATAATACGGGTAAGGTGACCGGAGGTGAGCCTCTTGGAGCTGTGGGCGGCATTGTAGGTGAGAACGCGAATGATGCGGTCATCTCGAATTGCTACAATATCGGCCAGATTACGGGAGACGGAAATGTGGGTGCCATAGCGGGTATCGTGGTTTCCGGTGGTAGTGTGCACGACTGTTATTATCTGGATTCGAGCTGTGGGGAAGCTCCTGTCGCGGGGACTTTCCCGAAATCGTTGGATGCTTTCAAGAGCGGCGAAGTCGCTGACAAGTTGTACATGGGCTTTGGCCAAGCCCTTGGTGAAGGTGGCGATCCGTATCCCGTATTGCTCTTCTTCTTGAACACGGAGGAGAAAGCCTCGAAAGAGGTTTATTGCGTTATCTTCTCCTATGGTGAGAATCAATCTATTGTCAAATATGGCAATAACGGTGCGAAGATCGATATGGAGGTGTCGGTTATCCCGGACAAGGAGGGATATACAAAGGGATGGGACACGCAATTGCCTTACACCATAGATATGACGGGCATGGAGATCAAGGCGGAATACACGCCGATTCCCTATAAGATAGAGATCCTCCCTGCGACGGGCGGTACGTTCGAGGTAGTTACGAATGGGCAGGCCGTGGCGGATGGCGACGAAATTGCCTTTGGAAGCGAAGTTTCCCTTACGGCAGAGCCGATGGTCGGTAACAAGCTGAAGGCATGGATCGTGACTACGTTCGATGGTAAAGAGGTAACGGTAACGGACGACCTCTTTACGATGCCCGCTGGCGGCGTGACGGTAACAGCTGAGTTTGTCAAGATATCGGACGAGGATCCGACCGGTATCGAGAGCGTCGAGGGGCTGGAGATGTATGCGCATAACGGTGTCCTGTTCGTGCGGACCCCCAGCCGGGAGCGCGTGACGGTGATCGCCTTGACGGGCCGGCTGGTATGTAGTGGGATGCAGATCGGCATGCGAGAATATACGGGCCTGGCGAGCGGTGCTTACCTGGTTCGTGTTGGCGAGCGGGTGTTTAAGGTGTGGATTCGGTAAGCATCCCAATCCCTTCCTCTTCCTGTCACCCCGCACTCCGATGCGGGGTTCAGTGTCAAGAGCGGAATGATAGGGAAAGACGCCGCAGTTCCACGTCGGTTTGAATTTATTCTATTGATTGGGAAGTTTCAGCACGAAACGGATCAGGGCGACAAATACCTTGCCATATTTGTCGAGTTTGATCTGGCCGACACCCCGGATCTCGCGAAAAGCCTCGATCGTGATGGGTTTCTTCTCGACCATGTCCGCCAGGGCATCGTCCGAGAAGATGATATAGGCCGGCATTTTCTCCCTTTCGGCAATTTGGCGGCGCAGCTGGCGCAGGGCGTCGAGCAGCGTCTCGTCGATGCTGTCGCTCTCGATGGGACGGATCGGGCGTGCCTTGGGGCGACCGTTTTTCTCGACGGCCGTGTTCTCCTTTTCTTTCTCTTGGTAGAGCGCCAGGAGCGCTTTCGTCTCACCGAAAAGGACCCGTTTGCCGGAATTGGTGGCTCTCAGCACCTGATTGGCCGTGTAATCGATCTCCAGATAACCCAATTGGATCATCTGGTAAATGTACTCCTTCCATTGCTTGTAATCGAGATCGCGGCCGGCGCCGTAGGTCTTGATCTTGTCGTAGCCTTTCGCGAGCAGTTCCGAGCGGACGGAGGCGCGAAGGATATCGATCAGCATATTGATACCGATGCGCTCGTTGGTCCGGAGGATGGCGCTCAGCGCCTTTTGGACCAGGACGCTCCCGTCGAAACGCTGCGGTGGATTACGGCAGACATCACAGTTCCCGCAATCGTGGTCCGCCTCCTCGCCGAAATAGCTCAGCAGGATGCGCCGGCGGCAGATGTCGGCTTCGCAATAACGCTGCATCCGGTTCAGTTTCTCGAGGTTGACCTCGCTTTGACCGCTCTCCTCGGCGAATTTCCGGTGGATAATCAGGTCCGCGTATGAATAGAAAAGCAAGGTGTCGCTCGGCATGCCATCCCGGCCGGCACGTCCGATCTCCTGGTAATAATTCTCGATGCTGCCGGGCATGCTGAAATGGATGACCCATCGGACATTGCTCTTATCGATGCCCATGCCAAATGCGACCGTGGCGCAAACCACATTCACCCGGTCGTTGATGAAATCCTCTTGCGCCTTTTCCCGGGCCTCGGTCGTCATTCCGGCGTGATAGGCCACGGCGTTTATGCCATACGAGGCCAGATTGTCTACCAGCTCCGTCGTGTCGTTGCGCCTCATGCAATAGATGATGCCGCTTTGGTCGTGGCGCTGGCGAATGAAACGGACGATCGTCGACAGCTTCTCGCGGCGGCTCAGGCCCCTCTTGACCGTGAGCGAGAGATTCGGGCGGTCGAACGAGGAGATGAAGATCTTCGGATGATCCAGCTTGAGCTGCTCCACGATATCGGTCCGGGTGAGCTTGTCGGCCGTGGCGGTCAACGCGACGATCGGGATCTTCGGGAAACGCTCCTTGAGGATCGCCAACTGCGTGTACTCGGGGCGGAAGTCATGCCCCCAATGCGAGATACAGTGGGCCTCATCGATGGCGATCAGGGAGATGTCGAGGCTGGGCAGGAACCAGTCGGCCTCCGCCTTGATGCGCTCGGGAGAGATATAAAGCAGCTTGATCTTTCCCATCGAGCAGAGCCGCTTGATCCGTTGCTGCTCGCTTTCGGAGAGCGTGCTGTTGAGCGCCGCCGCCGGAATTCCGTTGGCGATCAATCCCTCCACCTGGTCTTTCATCAGGGCGATCAGCGGAGAGACGACGATCGCTGTCCCTTGCAGGTAGATGGCCGGCAATTGGTAGCAGATGGATTTTCCGCCACCGGTGGGCATCAGGACAAGTGAGTCCTGTTTGCTTAATATTTGCTGGATAATTTCCGCTTGTTGGGGACGGAAGGATTCATAGCCAAAGAATTTTTTCAGGAGGAGCAATAACTCTTTCATCGATCTTCTCTCGTTCAAGTTTTATCTCGCGAAGATAAAACGAATATCGGCTCCGAAAAACAGGAGGCTGAAGAAATAAACGAATCAGCCGCCGCCGACGATCGTTTTCCGCTCGGCGTAGGGGTATGCGGACATGAAAATGGTTAGATTCTGCTCGGCGTAGGGGTACGCGGACATGAAAATGATCATTTTCTGCTTGGCGTAGGGGTACGCGGGCATGAAAATGATCATTTTCTATTTGTTGAGTCGCGGCTCACAGCTCGCCGATACGCGGGCGGCCTCTTAATCCAGTTTGTGGATCACCAATCCCGAACGGAGTTTAGGCTCGAACCAGGTTGTTTTGGGAGGCATGATGTTGCCGCTGTCCGCGATGTCCATCAATTGCCTCATGGTGACCGGATAGAGCGCGAGGGCCACACGCATCTCGCCACTGTCCACGCGGCGCTTCAGCTCGCCAAGCCCACGGATACCGCCGACGAAATCGATCCGCTTGTCCGAGCGCAAATCCTTGATCCCCAGTATGTGGTCGAGGATCAGGTTCGATGAGATGGTAACATCCAGCACGCCGATCGGGTCATTGTCGTCGTATGTGCCCGCTTTCGCCGTCAGCGAATACCAGTTGCCCGAGAGATAAAGCGCGAAATTATGCAGCGCCTGAGGCTTGTAGATCTCAGGTCCCTTAAGCTCGACGATGAAATTCTCCGCCAATTTCTCGAGGAAAGCCTCATCCGTCAGGCCGTTCAGGTCTTTCACCACACGGTTATAGTCAATAATCGTCAGCTGGTTGGCCGGGAAGCAGACCGCCATGAAATAGTTGTATTCCTCGTCTCCCTTGTGGTTCGGATTCTGGGTCGCCTTCTCGGCGCCTACCAGGGCGGCCGCGGCCGAGCGGTGATGGCCGTCCGCGATATAAAGGGCGGGCATCTGGGCGAACAATCCGGTGATCCGGTCAATGTCCGCGTCGTCGTCGATCACCCAAAACGTATGGCCGAAGCCATCCAAGGGGGCGATGAAATCGTATTCCGGTTTGCGGGCGGTATATTTCGCCACGATTTCGTCAATCTCCTCATTGTCCGGATAAGCGAAGAAGACAGGCTCGATGTTCGCATTGTTTACGCGGACATGCTTCATGCGGTCCTCCTCCTTGTCGCGGCGGGTCAGCTCATGCTTCTTGA
>ERZ779874.468-NODE-468-length-47295-cov-51.307472_pt1 | contig 47295 bp, 47 predicted proteins | sample MGYA00511031_ERZ779874 | MGnify/ENA primary metagenome ERZ779874 (study PRJEB29588, sample SAMEA2156850) | human gut metagenome | biome: human gut; feature: human-associated habitat; material: faeces | place: Denmark | collected 2008/2010 ...
ACACTTTTTTTGTCCGATAGTATAGAAAATGTCAGAACAAGTCTTGACTATTACAATACATTATACCACAAAATACTGAAAATATTATCTGCGACATTGGAAGTATAAATTTTCCAATGTCACAGATGATACATAAACTTCAATAAGTTGGCAATAATTCATCTAAAATCTTTCATCATTTTTATAGCAGGTTTATAATTTTGCATAACAGCTTTTTTCAACCAAAACATACCTTTCTTTGTATTTGGTATTTCAAAAGCAGATAAATATAAATCTGCTAAAAGCATTTGAGCTTCTGCGTTACCACGCTTTGCAAGTGGTATATATAATTGCTCAGCCTTTAATAACAATCTATGGACATAAATCGAGCAGTATGATGGATATTCGCTTTCAGCTCCAGGACATTCTGATGGATATAATTTTATAGCTTCAGCTACCAACGATTTTCCTCTTTCCAATTGCAAACGATCATTTTCAACTCTAAAACAAAAAGCACTTTCAATTTTTATTAAAATCGTTTTCATGCAATCTAACGATTTAAACAGGAAATCCTTGGATTCTATTTCTATGAAACAATTATCTAATAATTTTACTCCGTCGTTATTCCTTACATAGCAGTCAAGTTTCTTTTTAATTATATTGTCGGATAAATCTCCATGCATAAAATAATTCCTCAATAAACGGCAGAAATTATTTACATAATCTAAAAGATTTGCTTCAATATCAAGGTCATTTACCAAATACCTTTTCTCATATGTTCTACTAATAGCATCGTATAATTTTTGAACCTGCTGAGCTTCCGTTTCTATTTTATAATATTTTATAATTGCATTTATACATCCTTCATAATACGAAAAGATAGAGCAGAAGAGGATTTTCCTAACTTCTTTACATAAAGATGATATCCTCTCATCTTCGCTATCAAAACTTTGTAAGATTGTATAATAAACTTCAAAATCCCCACTAGAATTTTGTTTAGCCAAATCCAATGCTTCTTTTTGAAACTGGGCAAACGTTTTTTGGTAATAATTATCAATTTCAGAAATTAACTGCGATAAAATACCATACCGATATTCTATCATATACCTTATTTCGTTATAACCTTTTGAAATCATCTTAATGTCCTAAAAAACTATAATCATCATCAAATCCATCAGGCATATCACCATACATTCCATCAGTCATTGCATCCCATGTCTCAGCCGCATAATCTATGTCATTATCACCATAAGAACATCTAGTCCATTTAGTTTCTAATAAATGACCGCTTTTATCATATTTTTCTGTATAATTACCCCTACCAACATATACAAATCCATTTTTAAATCCTCTATGAAAATATACAGGAATCATACTTGTGCTGATTTTTTTACCATTAACAACACGAAAACGATTAATAGTAAATAAAATATTCCCATTAAAATCCATAAATCCATATTCGCCTTGTTTACTTCTGAATCCAATCGAGTTTTCACCAATCGTATCGGTGTAAAGATTGTATTCTTCATTTATCTTTGGCTCAAAGAGTATTTTTTTATCCTTTATGCAAAATACTCCTTGTAAACCATCTTTTACAATTACTAAATGCGATAATGTTCCACAGCTCCAACCTAAACCTTTTTTTATATCATCGTAAACAAATTGTAGTATTGGCGCATAGAATGATTTATTAACAGTTTCAGTACGACTTAAAACACCTTTCTTTCCATTGTATGTTCCGATAATCACATTACGGAAAATTTCTAAAGAGTTAAACAATGGTGCTATAACAAAATTCCTATTTTTATCCATTCCAGCAAAAAGGTCATTCTTTTTCAAAACATAAAGATCTAATTGTTCTTTATAAAAAGAAAAACCAGACGGTATCGGAGACCAACATTTCTTTTGCTCAAAATATAGAATTTGGGTTGTCACATTATCTTTTTTGGTTGTAATGCACTTCTTAAACCAATCTATACAAATAAAATCATACTCTGGAGAGAGAAATAAACTTCCATCTATTTTCAGAATTCCTATTTTCCCATCTTTAGCCCCAATAGAAATCGGCTTGTCATCAAAACGTTCTACATATTGCCAACCTGTAAATCGAGTGGTTTTCTCAATCCCATTAATCCTATATTTATAGATCGGAACTCCCTCAGCATCAAAATCAAAGCGTTTTAAACCCTTTATGCCAGTAAATATATTGTTACAAACGTCTATATTGTCATAAACACAAGGTATGACTACCTCGTTTCTTTCATTTATACAACCCCATTTCTTTTTCTCTTTAACATAATTGATATCACCAAAATAACTCTTTGTTTCCTCTGTATCTATATAGCTAAATGGGGTTAAAGTGTTTATTTTAGGTTCATTATAATCTACAATTTCCAGAAAACTATTATCGGAAAAATTCATTAAAAATTTCTTGCCTTCTATATCTACAATCTTATCTTTCATTATTAGGTAGCAGCTAAAACATAAAACTAAAAATCTTTTTCTGCGAAGTATTGAACCGTTCAATTTCCAAAGAGAGGGATTTCTTTAATTGACCAGCCATAAAGTCTAAGAAAGGCTGATTAACTTCATCTTCCTGTGATAACCGTAAAGCTGAAATATATTCTTCTCTATCTTCCTTAAATATCTTAGTTGGAAAAAGATTATAGCAAAACTGAATGTAATTCATCAGCAGGCGGGCTGTTCTTCCATTACCATCAACCCACGGATGAATAGTCACCAAGTTAAGATGAGCATTGAAACTTAGTTCGTATTGTTCCCGGAATGTTCCCACAGTCTTTTGCTTTTCCTGTAATAAAGCGCAAAGTTCATCTACTTTGGCAGGGACTTTCTGATAACTCATATAAGAACGCCCACCAATACCAGCCGTCACACCACACAAGCGAAATTCACCTTTGGAAGAATCAAAAGAGCCTCCCATAACGTTATAAATACTGCCTGTCGTACGCATCAATGTCGAATTCAGCTTTTGCAAAAACGCTGAATTAATTGGCTTCTTACATTTGGCTTCCTCTTTGGCAAACTCATAAGCTTTCTTTAAGTCCTCATTCATCAAATGATATACCAAAGGTTTCCCTTTAGCTGTCAATCCCTCATCGAAAAGCATTTGTGCCTCCGCTTCGGTGAGTGTAGAACCCTCAATTGCTGTAGAATGGGTAATAAGAGAATAGAGGTAGTACTTTTCATAGTCCACCGCTTCACTAATACCAAGTTGCTGAAACTTCTGGTATAACTGTTCAATCTCTTGCCAAACACCTTGTTCCATTGACTTTTATTTAATTGGATTTATTTCTTTTCAAAGGTAGTGTATTTGTATTGCGTAGCCAAAGAAAATAATGACTTACTACTATATTTTTTGCGCCTGTGGGGAAAACGTGGGGAAAAATCAGATAAACAAAAAGGCTAAGCGATTGATAATTAATCACTTAGCCTTTTATTCTGTACCCGGACCCGGGATCGAACCGGGATGGATTGCTCCAACGGTGTTTGAGACCGTCGCGTCTACCGATTCCGCCATCCGGGCAAGCTGTCATCAGCGGTAGGCGACCACAAAGTTACGCATAAAATCCGAAATCGCAACAATCCTGAGAAATATTGACACCGATGACAGCTCTCCGACATACTCCGCAGCCGATCACATCGATGATGCCGGGGTCATGCATTGACGGCGATGGGGGCCGGTGCAGGGCCAGCCCTGACAAAAGCGTTGGCCAACGGGTGTCAATTAGGCGAAAAGTGCATATATTTGCATATTCTAATTTCTGAACCACGCCATATTACACACCATTATATGATCGAACGGATAGTTATCATCGACAATGTGGATCCTGTCAGCTTCTACGGGGTCAACAATTCCAACATGCAGCTCATACGCAACCTCTTCCCGAAGCTGAGGGTGACGGCTCGCGGATCGGTGCTGAGGGTGCTCGGCGATGAGGACGATACGGCTCTGTTCGAGCAGAAAATCAAGGAATTGGAGGCTTACTGCGCCAAGTACAACAAGCTGACCGAGGATGTCATCATCGATGTCATGCGCGGCGACAAGCCCAAGGATGTCAAGAGCGACGGCGTGGTTATATACGGTGTCAACGGCAAGCCCATCACTCCGCGCAACCATAACCAGAAGCTTCTCGTGGAGGCTTTCAACGACAACGACCTGACTTTCGCTCTCGGTCCGGCTGGCACGGGCAAGACGTATCTGGCCATCGCGCTGGCGGTCAAGGCTCTCAAAAACAGGGAGGCGCGAAAGATTATACTCAGCCGCCCGGCGGTGGAGGCCGGCGAAAAGCTCGGATTCCTCCCCGGTGACATGAAAGACAAGATTGACCCTTATCTGCAACCCCTCTACGATGCTTTGGAGGACATGATTCCGGCTGTGAAGCTAAAGGAATACATGGAGAGCAACGTAATACAGATAGCTCCGCTGGCGTTTATGCGCGGACGCACGCTCAATGATGCTATTATATTGCTTGATGAGGCGCAGAATACCACGGTGCACCAGATAAAGATGTTCCTGACCCGACTCGGCATGAACGCCAAGATGATTATCACCGGCGATGTCACCCAGATCGATCTCCCGCGCTCGGTGGCTTCAGGACTCGTGCAGGCGTTGAGGGTGTTGCGCAATGTTCCCGGAATCGGCAGGGTGGAGTTCGGCAAGAAAGACATCGTGCGCCACGCCCTTGTGCAGCGCATAGTGGAAGCCTACGACCTCTTTGACAAGGAGCAGCAGGCTGCGCAAGAGGCGGCTAAGTCTAATGAAGATAGCCCGAAAAACTCTTAACAATAAATCATTTTGCGCGTCATGCCGCCGTCTATGACTATGTTTTCCCCGTTGATGAAATCGTTGGCGGGGAGGGCGAGCGTCATGCACATGCGGGCTATGTCCTCGGGGATGCCGACACGTCCTGACGGATGCTGCGAGTGGTCGGCTTCCGTCAGGCTCTCGTAATCGGTCGTAGCTATCCATCCCGGAGAGATGCAGTTGACAGTGATGTGGAGCGGGGTCAGCGACATCATCAGCGAGTGGGTCATGGCGAGGATTGCCCCTTTGGAGGCGCTGTAGGCTGTGGTGTCGGCTTCGCTTTGCAGGGCGCGGGTGCTGGCGATGTTTATGATACGTCCGTAGGGGTTCTTCTCGGTTTGGTTTGTGCGGTGGATTGCCAGCGTCCGGGCGGTGACGAGCAGGGGAGTGAGATTGATGGCGAGCACACGGTTGAAGTCGCTGACCGAAGTGTCGATGAGGGGTTTGAAATCCGCAATGCCTACATTGTTGACGATGACGTCCAAGTCGCCCCACTCCTCCATGAGGGATGATAGTGTTGAGGCCAAACTGTCGGAGTCGGCGACATCCAGCGGTATGAATCGTGCGCCCGTCGCTTGGGCAGTCGCGGTGCCGTTCTTATGGTCGATGTCGCAGAACGCAGTGCGGCATCCGGCGTTGCAAAACTCCCTGACTATGGCACGTCCTATGCCAGATGCACCCCCGGTGACGAATACCCGGCGTACGCCCAACTTGTAGGTAACGCTTCCTGCCGCCTGTCCTGTAGGAGTCTTGCGCGGACGGTATGTTGTGGCGACACCACGGCGGTGTTGCTCCATCTTGTTTTCTAAGTAGTTGTCGGCCATGTTCTTGGTGATATGGTATACGGTACGAATATATAGCTTTTTGGTGATAAGGTATATGGTACAAAAGTAACCATAAAAAATGAAACCCGCCTACTCTTCACGAGCCGACGGATCTCTAACCTATGATTCACTTATTTCTTGTTGTCCTTTGTGTTGGAGTTGATTAGGGAATAGAAGAATAGCTATACAAATGGTTGTGCTGTGTCTTGTTGTCGTTGTTTGGGAACTGGCGCAGCCGCAGTCAGCAGCCCTCCGCCATAAATTCCGCCACAAAATTACTCAACAAATCCGAATCCCCCAAACATTTCCGGCTAAAACTCAAAACTACAGCTTAAGCAAGCACACCGAATCATATTATTCAAAAACTGCCGATAATACTAATAAAATAACGAAAAGAGAAAACCGGTACGAACTAAGAAAATTTCAAATGTTTGCAATCAAAATTAAAATGTCATAAATTAGCACGACAAATCCGAAACCCCTATTTGCCGCACGGAGCAGGTGCACCGGGGGTGCAGTACCACGGCCAGAACGGTGTGGGGTGTCGGAAATTTTGGCGGAATGGAGGGACGGGTGTTGCGGATGTGAAGAAAAAGATGTAACTTTGCACCTCAAAACGTCCTGCACCCGGTGTGCGCGGATTAAGGCTAACATAAACACAACACAATAAATCAAATACGGCAATGAAACGTACATTCCAACCCTCAAACCGCAAGCGTGTCAACAAGCACGGCTTCCGCAGCCGCATGGCCACAGCCGACGGCCGCAAGGTCCTCGCTCGTCGCCGCGCCAAGGGTCGTCTGCGTCTCACGGTAAGCTCCTCTATCGCCAGCAAGTAATCAAGGCGATAGTGACGCTCCGGCAGTCGATGCTTTAAAAACATCTTTTTTCAATCAGGCATAATTGCCGTTAATCCGGTTTCCGCCATGCGTAACGACCATGCTGCGGGCTGCGATTATCGGCATTTTGCTTTTTGTGGCGGATTTTTGGCTGGTTGTGTGAAAATTTCAGTATCTTCGCATGGAGTTGGATTTCGCAACAAAAGATGTCCGACAAGTGTTTTAACTTTAAAATTTTTTCTATTACCCCCAAAACACCCTAAATTGTTAAGGCTATGAAGATTACAGCATCGTTAACCGCTGCGGCTGTCGTTGCTACGACCATGCTGGCGGCATGTTCGGGCAACGGCGGCGAGACCGCCGGCAGCGAGGAAATTTCCAATTTTGAAATCCGCGAGCAGCTCAAGTCGGCATCGAAGAGCTACAAACTGGTATATGCGTCGGGCGACACGGCGTATGTCACGCTGTCGGCTACAGTGCAGTGGCCGGTAGAGTTCGGCGGGTCGGACGTGATAGCCCTCCGTGACACAATCATCAACGCTCTCGGCACCAAGTCGCCATATAATATCGACCAGGCGATGTCGGCATATGTCAATAACAACGAACTGATAGAGGCCGGGCCGCAGGTGACGGTGTCGCCTGTAGACTCCATATCCCCGATGACCGACGAAACTAACTCGTATGACATAGAGACCACCATTAAGGTCACAGAACTCAACGAGCAGACGGTCACATACCAGATTTATAACTATTCGTTTACCGGGGGCGCTCATCCCAATTACGCTTACATACCGTTTACTTATGACCTGTCGGCAGGCAAAGTGCTGACGTTCGACATGCTCTTCAAGCCCGGTAGCGACGATGCGCTTATGACATTGATACAGGAAGCTCTTGCCAACCAGCTCGGGGTGCGCGATCCGGCCAAGTTGGGCGAAGCCGGCGTGTTCACTGACCAGTTGTTTGTCAGCCGTAACGTGTTCGTGTCCGACGGTCAGATAGTGTTCCATTACAATCCTTACGAAATCGGCCCGTATGCTTTGGGTCAGATGGATGTAGCTCTGGCTCCTTTCGTCATAGAGAATCTGCTGACTTCCGAAGCCAAGAGCCTGTTGCTTAACTGATTATCTCTGAGTTTTTAAGACGGCGATATCATATGGGGCAGGGGACGCACGACGGTTTGCGTCCCCTGTCTCGATAGGGCTGTCCTTGCACAGCGGATGTAGTCATAATTTTGTGTTTTGGCACAAAATTATGCTGTGTCGGCTTCCTTTCCATGCGAAAATGTCGGCACTTTTTCAGATACTGACCGATAGTACTGTGCCATTAGATCCGCAGGAGGTGGAGTTGGGATTGTGGTGAAATTTTGGTATCTTTGCTGCCTGTAATCACCAACTGTAATCAATACATGGATTTTGACCCTCTTCCGGCCACGGACGCATTGGCTTGCATAGTCAATGGCCTTGTTGCTGTGGCACTTCCGGCATCGTTTGATGCTTCCCAGATTCTGGCTCTCTGTTGCGCATTGGTTGCGCTTGTAATCTCAGGGTTCGTTTCAGGCAGCGAAATTGCCTTTTTTTCCATCACTCCCTCCCAGATTGAAGAGATAGAGAGCCGCAACCCCTCGTCGCGTGCTTTGAAACTGCTGGCTCAGCCGGAGCGTCTGCTGGCTACGATACTTATAGCGAACAACCTGGTCAATGTGACCATAGTCGTGCTGTGCAACTATGCCCTTGGACCGGTGTTCGACGGGATGCCTGAATGGGCAAGTTTTGTGCTCCAGACCGTCATACTGACATTCCTCATACTGCTTTTCGGGGAGATACTGCCCAAACTTTATGCCAATACAAACAATCTCGGTTGGGCGCGTTTTGCCACCCCCGCCATGTACCTGATATCGGTGCTGTTCCGCCCGTTTTCGTCCGTTTTGGTCAAATCGTCGTGGATAGTCAAGCGGGTTGTGTCGAAGCAGGAAGAGACCGTGACCACCGATGACCTGTCACATGCGCTTGAGATAGCCGATGTGCAAAACTCTGATGCGAAGATGCTCGAGGGCATACTGCGTTTCGGCGACACTACTGCGTCGGAGGTGATGACCCCAAGGGTCGACATAACGGATATCGACATTTCCGCCGATTTTGCGGAGGTCATGAAGACTGTCATATCGAGCGGTTTCTCGCGGTTGCCTGTGGTCAACGGTTCGCAGGATGATATCAAGGGTGTGCTGTATAGCCGCGACCTGCTACCATATATAGGCGTGGAGCCGCCCAAGGGCTTTGAGTGGCAGTCGTTGCTGCGTGAGCCTTATTTCGTGCCTGAGTCGCGCCGCATAGATGACCTGCTGGAGGATTTCCGCCGTCGCCATCTCCACATGGCCATCGTCATCGACGAGTTCGGCGGTACCCAGGGGCTTGTCACCATGGAGGATGTGCTTGAAGAAATCGTAGGCGACATCGACGACGAATACGACACAGAAGAAAAGACCTACCGCAAGCTGCCTGACGACACGTATATATTTGAAGGCAAGACCCTCCTCAATGATTTCTTCCGCATCACCGGTCTTGACGAGGATGATTATAAAGAGGTTACAGCCGACAATGAGACCTTGGCGGGTATGCTGCTGTCGATCAAGGGCGATTTCCCTCGCGACAAGGAACCGCTCGTCTACGGCCGATGCCGCTTTCTCGTGCTTGACGTACATAACCACCGCATCGCCGAAGTGCGCGTAAAGGTGATGCCCGATATACAGACTCCGGAATGAACACATCTGAATATTCACCCCTCACCATCAGGATAGGTAGCATAGAGGAACTTGACCATGCAGCATCGCAGGTGCTGTCGGCCATAGGCCATAGGACTGTTGTGGCGTTCCACGGTGCGATGGGAGCCGGCAAGACTACGCTTATCAACGCTATCAGCCGCGTTCTCGGAGCTGTGGACGATGCTACTTCGTCACCGTCGTTTTCCATAGCCAACGAATATGTCGGAGCTGACGGCGATACGATATACCACTTCGATCTTTACCGGCTCAATGACATAGAGGAGGCGTATGACATGGGATTTGAGGAATATCTCGACAGCGGCAGTCTGTGCCTGATAGAGTGGCCCGACATCGCCGAGTCGCTTTTGCCTGACGACACCGCGCATGTCTATATTAAGGAGATGGACGACGGCTCTCGCGAAGTGAGGATCATCTGAGGTGGGATGCCGCCAAGGTAAACACCGACAGGCGGAGCGTCGGATCGGCTGAATGTAGAGCCTCTGCTGCTGCCAGTATGGTCGCGCCCGTAGTCAGGACATCGTCTACTATCAGCACATGCGACAGCCCTCTTAGCTTGTCGGGCAAGGCTTTGAATCCGTTACGGGCATTTATCCACCGGGCATAGGCGTTGCGGCGGGTCTGGGTGGAGCGATAACGCGAGGTGGCGAGTCCGTGTACGATGTTGATGCCGCTCACATCGCGTAGTCCGAGGGCTATTGCATCGCTTTGGTTGTAACCGCGCCGCAGCAGTTTCAGGGGCGACAGGGGGATGGGGATGATTGCATCTATGCCGTCAAAAAATCCGTCATGCTTCAGTGTCAGGGCATAGCGGCGGGCCAAAATCCTGCCTATGCGCGGTCTGCCGTTGTACTTGGCGTGGTGGATGAGACGTGCGTGAGGGGTGTCGCGGTAGTACCAGAACATCGACCCGACGCGCTCGAAAAGCAGGTGTCCGGCGAGCCGTTGGTGCAACAGGTTGAACTCTTGCGTGTGGAGGCCGACCATCGGCATGGTATTGTAGCACTTCAGGCAGACGACATCCTCGCCTTTGACCAATGCACATCCGCATACTTCGCATGTCCGTGGCCATGCGAGGTTGGCCAGTGCTCCTGTAAGGTCGCAGATTGCTTCCGAAATTCTGTGGGACATGGGAGTGGGGAGTGAACGTGGATTATTGGTCGTCGTGCCAAAGACGAGGGTCTCTAATGAGTGAGGCTATCAGCGGCAGTTCGTAGCCGCGTGATGCTCCGTACCTGAATATCTTTGTGCGTCCCTCATATGTGGAGGCTTCCTCTCGGAGGGCTTTGCGCTTGGCGCGGAGCAGCTGCATCAGATTGTCGGCATACTCTGTGTCGTCTATTTCATCCATAGCCTCGTCTATCATCCATGTAGGGATTTTCTTGGCATACAAGGCTGCGCGTATCTTGATGCGTCCCCAGCGGGCGAAGCGGTATTTGTCGACTACGAACGCATGGGCGAAGCGTTCGTCATCGACGAAACGTCCTTTGGCCAGGCTGTCTATTATCGCCGATGCTGCCGCTCCATGGATGCCCCAGCCGTGCAGTTTGGTAAGGATTTCCGACGAGCAGTGTTCGGACGCGGCACACAGGACCTCTAATTTCGTCTGTGCGGCCTCGGAGTTTAGGGGTTCGGCTCTGCGTCGTCTCATGATTGGCGTGCGTGTATGAACCGCTGCTTGCCTCTCTCGTCACGTATGATGTCTATGCTCATGAAGCCGGCATCCGCCACTGTGGCTCTGGTCACTATAGCGTACAGCGGATTGATTTCAAGCCAAAGAGAGCCTCCGGGGTTCAGGCTGGCACGGGCATAGCGGGCTATGGCGCGGTAAAATTTCACAGGGTCGTCATCGGGGACGAACAGAGCCGTGTGCGGTTCGTGCATCAGCACGTTTGCGCCCATGTCGGCTTTTTCCTGCTCTGCGATATATGGAGGGTTGCTTATGATGATGTCGCAGCTGCCCCTGACAGGGGTGGCCGAAAGTATATCCACGGATTTGAAATCCACTTTGGCCTTGAGTGTGTCGGCATTTTCCTTGGCGACAGCCAATGCTTCATCTGAGATGTCTATGGCGGTCACGATGGGAAATTTCAATGCCCGCGCCATGGCTATGGCTATGCATCCGCTGCCGGTGCCGATGTCGAGGATTCTCAGGTCTGTAGTATCTCCGCAGTCGGCTATAGCCATGTCTACGAGCTGTTCGGTCTCCGGACGTGGAATCAGTACAGCCGGAGTGACTTTCAGGGTCATACCCATCCAGCGGGTCTGCCCCAAGGCATATTGGACGGGTGTGCCGGAGGCTATCCGGGTGACAACCGACTGGACCTGTGACGCGAGCCAATCCGTGATTTCGTCATCGCAGCGTGTGATGAGATCTACATGTGTGTAACCTTTGAGTGCGGCAAATATGTCGCGTACCATCCAGCTGGTTTCAGCCGGGCTGAATCCGGCTTCGGTCAGCCGCTTCCGGGTATTGCTTATGCAGACTGAGAGAGTCATTGTCAAGCTATAGCTATTATGCCTGTGACAAGTCCGAAGATTGCCATCAGACCTATCAATGAGCCTATGATGCGGTTGACTATCCACATGGAGCGCAGGTTGAAGTGTCCGCGCACTTTGTCGACTATGAAGGTTATGGTGGTCCACCAGACTAAAGCCCCGGCCACGATTGATATGTAGCCGACTACGTAATGGTAATACCTGTAATCGGGCGAGAGGAAACTGAACCGGGCAAACAGGCTTATGATGAAGAAGAGTATCAGCGGATTGGAGAACGTGAAGAGGAATCCGGTCCAGAAGTCGCGCCAGTAGGTGTTGGATGTCTCCGAGGGGGGACGCAGCGAGCGTGACGGGTTGGCTTTGAAGAGATACACGGCATAGCCGATGAGGAATATCGAGCCAATTATCTGCAAAACGCTCTGGTTGCGCTCGATGAAATCTATGACAAGCGACAGTCCCAGTCCGGTGAGCAGGCAGTATATGATGTCGCTGAGACCTGCACCGAGGCCGGTGAAGAATCCGGGCCAGCGTCCTTTAGTCAGCGTCCGCTGGATGACGAGTACCCCTATCGGGCCCATGGGAGCCGATATGAGTATGCCTACCAGCAGTCCGCTAAGCATTATCGAAAATATACTTGCCATATGGATTCACTCACGTTAATTCAGGTATGACGCCGACAGTCTCACTCATTTGGTTTGCCTTTGCGCTTCTTGTTCTTAGACCCGGTCAGCTGCTCCTTGGATACCAGAGGTGGTAGCGGGTCTATCTTGTCGATTGAACTCTGCCGTGGTTTGGGGTGTGCGGTCATGAATTTCAATATCTCAAAAAGAGCCTGACGGTATCCCCTTAGTTCCAACACCTCGGATACGGTGTCGAGGGTCGGATGCCACTTAAGTTCATCCTGTATAATCATTACGGTCTCAAACATGTGGCCTCTGCGCAGCAGACTCATTACCAAGGAGAGGACGGTGGTATATGACATGCGCCCGGTACGCTTGTCCGGGATGTCGCTATCGACGTCGTCGCTGTTGTCAATCTGCATTTCATCGTTTTGCAGAGCATTGCGCAGATCCAAGCCGTAATCTATGACTTTGTCAAACTGACGGGTCAGATAGAGCATCAGGAACATATGCTCGGCACCCTCCTCGGTCAGATGGTGCCGGAAGTATGTCTCGAGCACCTGAGATATCATCGTAGGGCTGTAGTTGGCATCGGGGCGTAACAACTCCTGTGACCACTTTACCCAAGCATCGCCTGCGGCTTCGGGATGGTGCTGGCGGAAGAGTTCCAGACGCGGTGCTATGTCTTCAATCTGCAGCTGCATGAGTGCGTTGATGATGTCACGGTCGCCAGGGAACTTGTCGTTGGCAGTCAATAGAAGCTTAAGGGCTTTGTCGTTCTGCTTAAGCAGCCAGCTGTAGGTGGACGCAAGCAGTTGGACCGGGCGTGTGTTGCCGTTTTCCAGCGATTCGTTGACGGCATCTTCGCCGATGAGTTTGACTATCTCCTCGGGGTCACGTTTGAGGGCAAACAATGCCTGGGCTTTGAGATAGCGGGAAGTCTGGCTGTCGGGATTGACGGCCAGCGAAAACTCTATGCACTGCAATGCTTTTTCGAAATCGCCTTTCATACCTGCGGCATCGGTCAGGCGGTTCCAGAACGACGGGTTGAACGGATCTATGTTCGTCAGTTCCTCTAAATACCTTATGGCATTGTCGAAATCGCCCTTCTCATAGAACACCTCGCCGAGTTCATATAGGTAGGTGGGGACATATGTCAGTTTTTGGAGTATGACTTGATGGTTGTCGATCAGCCACTCGTAGCAGCTGAGGTCGGCGGCGAGATCCACAAGCTGTATTATCTCCTCGTCCTCAAAGCTGCTTACTGAAGCCAGTATGCTGTCGAGCTTGTCCACGGCTTGCGGGCCTGGCGACTCTTTGATGCGGACACTTAGTATTTTTGCGAGGATATTTTCCGGGTCGACGTTTTTCAAAATGTTCAGGACCACGGTACCGTCCATCCCCGCATAATAACAGTTATATGCCCGGCGCACGGTCAGAGCCTCGCTGTGGGGATATTGTGATGCCGCATGAAACAACACCTCCGACATGATGTAGTCGTCATCGTTGTCGTTGGCATAGTCATATATCTCCACGAGTTCGCCCTCGGTGAAGAATGCTCTGTCATGACCGTCACGTATCTCGTGGCGGAAACGGTCGGTCAGTTCCTGGCGTTCGTCTCTATCATCCATATGTTTTTTTGCGAGTTACTCATGGGTTCGTTAAATGCCTTTAAGCCCTAACAGGCTTCGTAATCTCTTGATTTGCAGGTAAATACCCCCCCCATAGACCTTCCAGCCGGAGAGGTCAATCATATCTCCGAGCATCAGCTGGGTGTCAGGGGTGACAAATTCCTCATATCCGCCTACAGGGAAGAATGTCACTTCTCCTACGTATATCCTGCCTTTGGAGATGAAGAAGTCTACCCTCAAGAACGGCAGTCCGGCCGACAGTCGGGATGCGATCCGTATCATCTCGTCGAGGTTGGCGGGACGTGGCTCGGGTTCGCGGTCGACAAGACAGTCTTTTTTGATGATGTCCATCTTGTGCCAATCAGGCAATGAGTAGTGGGTGACATGGCGTCCCTCAAACCATGTCTTGTCGATGTATGCTATACGAGGCACCCCGTTGAAGCAAAACAGCCGGAAGTCGTCAGGCGACCTCTCTGTCTCCTCGTTGGGTTCGAGAAACTCTTCGGCTATTATACGCCGTGGGATGTTCTTGTAGACCCATTCGCGCATCATCTGATAATGGCTGGTGGCGAGACGCTCATTGAGAAACTTCCGGACTCCCTCAAGGTCGAAAGCAAGATTGTGTTTGTCGAGTGCTTTGCCTGCTGCAAGGTCGTCTTTGTCACGTACTATTATGACACCTCCGCTGTCATGGTTGGTCTTGAGGACAAACCGCCGGGGCAGCGAGTCGAAGTCGATGTCCTCTGCACGATTCCACACTCCTAACAGCTTCGGCACATATTTCTCCCCTACACGGTCGGCAATCCATTTCTTCGCAGCGTATTTGTCAGCCATGACGGTGTATTCCGGCTTACGTTCGAGGAGCTTAAGATACTGTATCTTCTCGTTGAACGTGCGCGGATTCGTCAGGTCGAGTTCGTAGCCCATCCTCTGTCGCCACTGCCGTTTTATCTTGGTCTTGTCGCTGGAACAGAGTTTCCTGAGCCGGTATATCGCTGTGCGTAGGTTCATGTCAGAGGCGGTAAGTCATAATAGGGTTATTTCTTCTGCTCTTTGGCCCAGGTGTCTTTGAGGGCTATGGAGCGGTTGAATATCAGATGTTCGGGGGTGCTGTCGGAGTCGGGGGTGAAGTACCCTACGCGCTGGAACTGGAAGTGGGTGCCAGGCTTGGCCTCGCGGGCGGCAAACGGCTCGACTTTTATCCCCTCCACCACTTTGAGCGAGTCGGGGTTCATATGGTCGTGGAAATCGCCTTCGGCTTCCGCCATGTTTTCCACCATGAAAAGGCGGTCATACAGGCGAGCTGTCGCATCGACGGCATCCTTGACCGACACCCAGTGGAGTGTACCCTTGACCTTGCGGGCCGCTCCGGGCATACCGCTGCGGCTCTCGGGGTCGATGGCGCAGCGCAGTTCGGTGATGTTGCCGTCTGCATCCTTGATGACATCCTCGCACTTGATGATGTATGCGCCTTTCAGGCGCACCTCCTGGCCGGGGGCGAGGCGGAAGAATTTCTTGGGTGGATTTTCCATGAAATCGTCGCGCTCGATGTATATTTCACGGGCGAATGGCATCTCGTGTGTACCGGCAGCGGGATCTTCGGGATTGTTTTCCATGCTGACCATTTCGGTCTGGCCTTCGGGGTAGTTGGTCAGTACCACCTTCAGGGGATTCATGACGGCCATGACGCGAGTGGAGATGGCGTTGAGGTCTTCGCGCACAGCATGTTCCAGAAGGCTCATGGAGTTAAGGGCTTCAAATTTCGTGTAGCCGATGCGGTCTATGAAGTTGCGGATGGAGCGAGGCGTGAACCCTCGGCGGCGCATCCCCGACAATGTAGGCATACGGGGGTCGTCCCAGCCGCTGACCAAACCTTCTTTTACGAGCTGGAGCAGCTTGCGCTTCGACATTACCGTGTATGTCAGGTTGAGGCGGTTGAACTCGATCTGGCGGGGACAGTATTTCTCCGGGTCTTCGGCAAGCTCTTTGACGAAATAGTCGTAGAGCGGACGGTGTACCTCAAATTCAAGGGTGCAGATAGAGTGGGTTACTCCTTCGAAATAGTCGCTCTGTCCGTGGGCGAAGTCATACATCGGATACACTTTCCACTTGTCGCCTGTGCGGTGGTGGGGATGGTGTATGATGCGGTATATGATGGGGTCGCGGAAGTGCATGTTGGGGCTGGTCATGTTGATTTTTGCCCTCAGCACACGCGCTCCGTCAGGAAATTCTCCGGCATTCATGCGGTGGAAGAGGTCGAGATTTTCCTCTGGTGTACGGTTGCGGTAAGGGCTTTCGACACCGGGCTGTGTCGGGGTGCCTTTCTGTGCGGCGATATCTTCGCTGGTCTGGTCGTCGACATATGCTTTGCCCTCGCGTATCAGACGTTCGGCAAACTCATAAAGCTGGGGGAAGTAGTCGCTTGCATAGTATTCGCGGTCGCCCCAGTCAAATCCGAGCCAGTGGATGTCCTCACGTATGGAGTCCACATATTCCACATCTTCCTTGACGGGGTTGGTGTCGTCGAAGCGCAGGTTGCATGTGCCGCCGAATTTTTCGGCCACACCGAAGTCCATACATATGGCCTTGGCGTGTCCGATATGGAGGTAGCCGTTGGGCTCGGGTGGGAAACGGGTGTTGAGTCTGCCGCCGTTTTTGCCGGCCGCGAGGTCGTCGCTTACAATTTGCTCAACGAAGTTGAGGCCTTTCTTTTCCTCAGCTGCTTCGGGGGTCATCGTTTCTTCATTCATAATCGGAGATGCAAATTATGTGTGTTTCTATGTGTATTTTCTATGTGGTAATGATTTGGTTAGTGTTTCACGCCGCCCTTGATGCCGCCTTTGACACCTCCTGACAGGGCGAATATATTTTGGTCGTAGCTGACAGTCTTGCGTTCCATCTCGCGTTTGCGCTTGATGGCGAGGGCAACCAGGCGGTCCATGAGCTTGTCGAACGGCAGGCCTGTGGCTTCCCAGAGGTAGAACGACAGCGAGCCGGGTATGGTGTTGATTTCGTTGACGTAGATTTCGCCGTTGTCCTTGTCCATGATGACATCGACGCGGCTTACGCCGTGGCACGACAGCACCCTGAAGGTTTCCCCGGCGAGGTAGCGGATGCGGTCGCTGACCTCGGTGGGCAGGTCGGCAGGGATGCGTTTCTGCGATGCCTGCATCCCCTGTGCACCCTTTGTGCCACCCATGTACTTGTCCTGATAGCTAAGGATTTCGCCGCTTTTGATGGGTTCCTCGCACACGGATGTGGCATAGTCGTCGCAGTCGCCGAGTACGGAGCAGTTTATCTCCTTGAGATTGTCCACCATATGTTCCACTATGAGGCGAGTACTGTATTTTTCGGCTTCGTCGATTTTGGCAATGAGCTGGGTGCGGTCGGCTGCACGTCCTATGCCCACGCTTGAACCGAGGTTGGCGGGCTTGACTATGACAGGATAGCCGATTTTCTTCTCTATCTCCTCAATCAGAGCGTCACGCTGGGAAAACCACTGCTTGTCGGTGAACCATACGTAGGGTACTACTGGCACGCCGCACGACCCCAGTATCATCTTCATCGTGATTTTGTCCATACCGTTGGCGCTGGCCAGCACGTTGCATCCGGCGTAGGGGATGCCGATTGTGTCGAGGACTCCCTCAAAGATGCCGTCCTCGCCGTTGGAGCCGTGGAGCACCGGGATGACCACGTCGAGATGCGCTATGACGGGGTTGCCGCCGAACATAGGTTTTTTGGCTCCGTAGAGGTTGTAGTCTCCGTAGGTGGGACGCATGTACACTTCTGTGCACTGCTTGAGCAGGGCAGGGAGGTCGCGGTAATTGGCTACGTCGAGCAGAGCGTCGCCTGTGTACCAGCGGCCCTGCTTCGTTATATATATAGGTGTAACGTCATACCGGTCACGGTTTATGGCGTGCATGGCCTGGGAGGCCGATATCACTGATATTTCGTGTTCGGTGGAACGTCCGCCGAAAAACACTCCGATATTGGTTTTCATTTATTTAAATGTGTCTGGTAAATCGTTTTCATACAGCACCGTGTCGCCGCTGCGGGCTATCGGGCCGAGCATGAGTTGGGCTTCCGCAAATGTATCCACAGTCTCCACGCGGCATGTGGAGTCTTCGACCGATGCTATGCCGTCGGTAAGGGACTGGCGGTTGTACCGCCCGACTATGATAGCCACATCCGCTGCGGTGGCGATGTAGGTGCCGAGACGGTAGTTGAGCTCTTCCTGCTTGTCGCCAAGCTCTATCATGCCGGGCGTGATGACTATGCGCTTGCCCGAGGTCATGTGGCGCAGCACGTCCATCGCCATCTTCGAGCCTGTGGGATTGGAGTTGTAAGCATCGTCGATGATGGTGATTCCACCGGCGGTGCGCTTGACATTGAGGCGGTGTTCCACCTGCTCGATATGCGCCACTGCATAGGCTATTTTGTCAGGATCCATGCCGAGGCGCAGGGCTACGATGACAGCGGCTATGAGGTTGGAGATGTTGCACTCGCCCACCAAACGGGTGTGAAGCTTCAGCCGGGAGTCGTTTTCGCGGTCGACTACTGTAAATTCCGTGCCGTCAGGGGCATAACGGATGTCTTCGGCGACATATCGCGCTCCCTCGGTCTCTGTGACGGCATAACGGATGCACTCTACGTTGCTGACTGGCCGCGACGCACACATCGGGAAGTCGTTGTTGACCACGGCAAGTCCGTCGGACGGAAGCGCTTCGACAAGCTCGAATTTGGTGCGCTGCACGTTTTCTATCGAGCCGAACGATTCAAGATGCTGCTCGCCAACGGCAGTGACTATGCCTATCTGCGGATGCACGAGGTCGCATATCTCCTTGATGTCGCCGACTTGTTTGGCTCCCATCTCTACGATGAACACCTCATTGTAAGGCTTCATCATCTCCCTTATCGTGCGTATCACCCCCATCGGTGTGTTGAAACTCCCTGGGGTCATCAGGGTGTCGAACTGCTCGCTGAGTATGCGGTGGAGATAGTGCTTTGTAGAGGTTTTCCCATAGCTGCCGGTGACACCTATTATTTTAAGTCCGGGCATCGAGCGGAGCATTGACACGGCCTCGTCGTAGTATCGGCGGTTGATGCGCTTCTCCACAGGCTGCAGCAGCCAGCCGGCGGCCATGGTGATAGGGTGGCTCAGCAGGTAGAGAGCTATGGCTGCGCATGTGACGGTGTGGCATATCTGTTCGAGCGGTGCACACATGGATAGAGGCACCACTGCCGCCGCACCTGCGATTATGGCGACCGACAGCTGCACGGAGTATATACGCTTGGCGCGGGCGGTCCATACGAGCGGCTTCTTGTATATGGCACCCAGCAGCCTCCCGGCGGCGCATACGCTGTAGAGCAGCGCGCACGGCATTGCGACTACAGCCGGAACCATCGGGGTCAGCAGAAACAGCAGCACCACTATGCCCGTCAGGCGGATGACCGAAGTGGTGTCGCCCGATGCGCGTAGCCAGCGCATGTACCTGTCGTTGCGGTAGGAGTTTTGCTGCAACATCATCAGGTCGCGTTTCAGCTCTGCCGGAAAGGGTACGAGAGCCGCCAAGGCTGTGAGTATATATATAATGTATATCACTATGTTGGTAATTTTTTTAATCGGTGGTGGTTAGCGGTCAGCCAGAAAATTAGTCAAGACGGATGTGAATTGCGGCTGCGCGTCAAGGAAACTGTAGTGGCCCGCATTGGGGAACGACACTAACCCTGCGCCAGGGATGAGCTTCGCCATGGTACGCGCCTGCTCCATGGGGGTCGCAGTGTCATTCTCGCCCCAGATGAGAAGGGTAGGGGCTTTGATTGCTGGCATGGCTTTGCATAGGTCTTCGTTGACCACTTTGCTCAGTATCGCCCTCATGCGCGGAGAGGCCGCTGCGTAGTCTGCGGATCCGCGCCGCGCCCTCATGCGGTCGAGGCGCATACGGGTATTTTCGCGCCCGATGAAGAAATACATCAGCCATTTCATCATCTTGAACGAATACACCTTGCGGTAATAGGTCAGGGTGCGGCGTGGTTTCACTCCGGCAGCATCTACGAGGATGAGTTTGCCCACATCGTCGTGGCGCGAGCTGTAGAGTATGGCTACACGGCCTCCGAACGAGTGGCCGAGAAGCATCGGGCGGCTTATGCCTTCGTGGGCTATCAGTTCTTCAAGCACCCGCGTATATTCCTCCACGCCCCACACCTCTGCAGGCTCCGCGCTCAGGCCGAATCCGGGGAAATCGATGTTGTAGACCTTGCATCCGGCAGCGAGGGCGGTACGCTCGACGCTGGCAAGCGTCGTGGTGTTGCATCCCCAGCCGTGCATCAGTATGATAGGATGCCCCTCTCCGGCGACGGTATAGTGTACCCTGACACCGTTAAGGGTGGCAAATCGGTCGGCGGTCATAGCGGCAGAGCCTGATGATTGGTCGGACATGTTCATAGCCATTGGCGTGTAGATACTGATTCAACCTACAAAAATAGCACTTTTCCGCCTTTCACACAACGCCACTGCCGCAAATGGACGAAAAATCCGTGAGAATCGCACCTTCACGGCTCCGCATCCCATCCCTAACATCATAGCCGCATCTTGCACTCCCTCCGAGGGTTACTATGTTTGCTACCATAATGGAGTACGAACGTAGGGATGTACCCTGGTGCATCCGCCCATAAAGCTCCGCAGGAGCGTAGAAACAGTAGGGCGGAGCGCAAGCTCCGTCAATAGGCGGAATCCCGGACGGTCAGCCCTGTCAGGGGCTGGCGGCTGCACCGGGGTGCAGTCTGACACACGTCGTTCAGGCTGTTTCAGTTGCGTGATTTTCACAGCGTTGTATGCCCTACAGGGGATGCGAGTGTTCCGAGGCACTGCAACACCCTCCCTGCATAAAGTGATACACCGCAAACGCGATGTGTTGTCGGAAATCGTAGCTATAATGTCGAATCTATCAAATGGGTGTTTATATTCGGATTTATTGATTTTAATTTATTGATGAAACCGCTCTTGTGTTTAGGAGAAATAATGACAGGAGTACGTTGTTTATTCAAATAGATGCCTATCCTATCTAAGGATGCCGCTGGAGCCGATACAATGGATTTGGAGGGGCTGATCTTTGTAATGTCCATGATACGGATTTTGTCGTTTATTAAAAATCCGCATTTGATATTTAGAATATTATCGGTTATAATGTATCTGGTGCTAAAAAGACAATAAAAGATAAATGCCAATAGTCCCAATGATATTATGGCGGCAGTCCATGAAAAAGCGAATAATAAAACTGGTAATAATGGAATAATGACAACAGCCATTATAAAGCATATTAACCATAAATCCACCTTTGATTTATAAACCTCTTTCATTTTGTTTCAATAATTGGAATGTTGTTGGCTATAATTGGCTGTTTAGACAGATTTAGATTGACTGTCTGTTTGAGCTGTGTTAGGTTAAGGCGTTGTGCGTCTTCGCTGTACAATTTTTTGTAGATATCTTATAGCATCGTCTATAACTTTATATGTAAAAGTAAAATATTACAAAGTGAAGATACTAATTTATTTCCACACAGCAAAATGGAGCTACCGCCCTTTTTATGCTCTTTGTGGCGGTTGTGGCGGAAATCAAGAAAAAACAGGTGTGGAGCTTGGTAATCATTGGAAAAATGTTGTAATTTTGCGTTAGCTCACTGACCAGAGGGTGGGTGGGTTGTTTTTGTAACAGAAAAGACGTTACTGAACGCTGATCTTTTGTCGTCCAAACTTCGCAACTTTGAACTCCTTCAGAAGATTAAGCAACAGGTTACGTCCGCGGTGATGATTATCACGCGCTGTGATGCTCGTAGGCCCAGGCTTGGGAGTATCTGTAGCGTAATATATCATCCGGCGTGGGCTGGCTATGTTGCATATCCGAAGGAGGAGGCAATGCGAAGGCCCGGACGACGGATATGCGCACAGGTACAGATTCCCGCGCCTTTTTTATGCTCTAATATTAACCGTTATCTATGCCGGTCCGGGGAATCGTCAGGCAGCCTTTGTCCTTATATTATGAACCCGGATTCGTCTCCGTCGGGCGGTAGGATTTCGGTGGTGATCAACACCTACAATGCCCAGACCTATCTTAACGAAATACTGCAATATCTCAAGGGGTATGATGAGATTGTGGTATGTGACATGGAGAGCACCGATCATACGGAGGAAATCGCCCGATCGAACGGTTGCAGGGTTGTAGTTTTTCCAAGGGGAAACCACCGTTTTGGCGATCCGGCACGTAATTTCGCCATCCAGTCAGCCGAAAACGAGTGGGTGTTGGTGGTCGATGCGGATGAGATTGTTCCGCAGGAGCTGACGGAGTATCTGTATCGATATATACAAAGGGATGATTGCTGCGACGCGCTGTTCATCCCCCGGCGCAACCTGCTTTTTGACAACCGCCCATCGGTGGCCTATCCCGACTACCAGTGCCGTCTGATACGCAAGAGCCGGTGCTATTGGCCTCCCACGGTCCATTCCAAGCCGCGGATTGACGGCTCTGTCGGTTATATCGACAGGAGGCGGACTGACCTCGCCATGATTCACAAGCCGGTCACGCTGCGCGAAACGTTCCGTAAGATGTGCGTTTACACCGACCTCGAGCTTGACCGTCGGATTTCCCGGCATAAGCGGCCCATATCATTGATGAAATTTATAGCCAGCCCCTCTTTCAGGTTTTTCAAGACTTACATCCTGAAAGGCGGCATATTCCATGGCCGCAGAGGCTACATAGAGGCGCGGTGCGATGCCATATACCGCTTTATGACCCTTTGTAAGATATACGAACGCCAACTTACCACTACACATACCGAATCATGAAAATATACGCAGTAATAGTCACTTTCAACCGCCTTGCGCTGCTCAAGCGCAGCATCGAAGCTGTGCGGGCGCAGACGCGCACTCCTGACAGTATAATAGTGGTCAATAATTGCTCTACCGACGGGACTGCCGAGTACCTTGACGGACTGGCTGCCGCAGGGGCGGTGGTGCATCTGCCGCTGCCGCGCAATGTAGGCGGTGCCGGCGGATTCAAGGCCGGGCTGAAATATGCCGTTGAGGACGGCTGCGACTGGGCATGGCTGATGGACGACGACACCATACCGCGTCCCGATGCTCTGGCCCGGCTGGAACTCGCTTCGTCAGCTGCCCCCGATGTGGGGTTCGTGTGCAGCAAAGCCGTGTGGACCGACGGCAAGGTGCATAGGATGAACATCCCCGGATTCTACGCTCCGTCGAAGTATGAGCCTATCAACCGGTTCTCCCGCCCTGACTGCCCGGTGTTTACATGCTCTCAGGCGACATTCGTCTCGTTCATGGTGTCGGCTGTAGCGGTGCGCAAGGTGGGTCTGCCGTTGGAGGAGCTGTTTATCTGGAGCGACGACATCGAATATTCCCGGAGGATAGTAAAGGAGGGCGGGATGCTGGGTATGTATATCGATGACAGCATCGTGGTCCACGCTACCGCCACCAACACTGGCGGCACATGGGCGACCTCGCCGCAGTCGGAGTGCTGGAAATTCTTTTATCAGGCCCGCAACGAACGCTATCTGACCGGGCGTAACCGGCTCTGGATTGTAAGGCTGCTGTCCAATCTCAACTATATCCGCCGTATGCGCCGACGCATCAACCGCCGCCCGGGCAATGACCGCAAGGAATTTCGCAAGGTGCTTTGGAAGGGCACTGTCGCCTCGATGACCTTTAAGACGAAGGTCGACTATGTCGATGACTCTAAAAAGCTGCTGTAAAGCTGTTGACTCTTTTGACTTGTACCATATGAAAATGCTTCCAGCAGGCACGGAGCCTGAATTTGCATTAGGCATAATCGGTGATTTCTACAAAGAATGTTCTTGCCTTCATCAGGGACGCAACACTGTCAAGCTCGTCACGACCTCGTTCTGGCCTCGTCCGTTGGTGGTCAAGCGGTTCGGTACGCCTAACGTTTTTCAGCGTATAGGGGCGTTGTGGAAAGGTGACAGAGGGCTGAGAGCCTACCGCAATGCCGAGGAGCTACAGCGTCGAGGATTTGCCACGCCGAAGCCCATACTGTATGTCGATGCTGACGGGGCAGGTGTCTATATAGCTACCGAAGTGGATACAGGGGCTCCTCTGTGCCAGTTTATAGGGCAAGAGGATGTGGAGGACGCTTTGGCCGACAGTTTTGCGGCTTTTACATACGACCTCCACAATGCCGGCATCGTCCACCGGGACTATAACAATACGAACATCCGTGTGCGTAGCGGGCATGGCGGCTGGACATTCTCGCTTATCGATGTCGACCGTATGAGCATCGACAAGTACGGGGTCAGGCCGTCGGCAGGCAAACGCTTGAAAAACCTGCGGCTTTTCTCCGATGCGGGGAGTTTCTATAAGAAAGTGCTGATGCGTTATGTGGCTTTGGACGGCGACATGTCCGTGAAGCGGTTCCATAAAGAGCTGGAGGCGAAGATGATGCATGACAAGCGTTATCGCCGCAAAAAACTGATATTAAATAAGTTGAAACGAATCTTTTCGCGTGTATGAGAGTTAAGACTCTGAGCCATATTGTTAAAGCTGTATCTAAGATGTCACCGCTGTTGTTTTGGATTCTGGCGGTCGTGTGCTGCGTCATGGAGATAGCCGCATTATTAGACCCGCACCTGCCTGAGATACGAGTTGCGCTGGCTGACTTCTCGTTGTTGCTGCTGCCGTATCTGTTCATTAAGCCGAAACTGCGGTGGGCGGTATGGGTTCCAGTCGCCTTAGTGGCGGTATATGCGCTCATAAGCCATTGGTATTACGCAGTGTATGGCGACATAGTACCTTTGTCAAGCATATTGGTAGCACGCAATGCCGGGGTGTTTGCGCTTGAAGGCGCACGCGGAGTGATGGGCTGGTATGATGCTTGGTTTGTGGTGCCGCCGCTGGCTCTGTTGGTGCTGTGGGTGGCGTGGCGGAAGCGGATTGCTGGAGGGAGACCATTTGCTGCAAAAACGCGCATAGTTGTTGCTTCGGTGGTGCTGATGATGGTAATCGGCAACCAGATTTACGGATTCATGTGCTATAAGCGCGAGTCGTCGAAAATCGACCGGGAGGTCACGATAGGCAGCTTTTATGCCCAGATGCGCTCCATGGCGCTGCGCACAGCTCATGTCGGCGTATATGGCTGGCTGCTGTATTTCGGTCACGAACTGTATCTGCTGGCGAGTCCCGATTTGAAGCTGACTCCCGTACAGACGGCGGAAGTGGAGCGTTTCATCGCTGGAAAGCGGCAGCAGCTCGGTCATGTGCCGTCATCAGGCAGTCTGCTTGACAGCTTGAAGCAGCGCAATGGGTCTAAAAACCTGATTTTCATAATAGTGGAGTCGCTAAACTCGGCTGCTGTCGATACTGTCATCGAGGGTGCTGCGATAACACCGCACCTCAGCGCGTTGCTCCGCTCGGACTCGGTGGTGTATTTCAGACGTATGCGTCCGCAGGTGCGTGATGGACGTTCGTCGGATGGCCAGCTGATTTACAATACAGGGCTGCTTCCGCTGGTGTCGGAACCTACTGTGGCTCGTTACGCCCACGCTGACTATCCGTCGCTTGCCAAGGCTCTGAGACGATACTCGTTTGAGGTTATCGGCGAGGAGCGGTCGGTATGGAACCACAACATAACATCGGTCAGCTACGGGTTTGACACGAATTATGACAATTCGGACCACGGGGAGCGCGATTTCGCCAAAGTGGACTCCACTTTGTTTGAGTTCGCCATACAGAAAATGTCGGATGTCCGTGGCCCTGTATATTGCGAGATTGCCACGATTGCAATGCACGACCCCTACGACTCGCCGTGCGGGGCGACGACTGAGATATCGCGCTTCAAGTCCATGGGGGAGGCGGAGCGCAATTACCTTGAGCGGGTGCGACGCTTCGACAGCCAGTTGAGCCATTTTTTAGACAGGCTCAAGGCCGAGGGACTTTATGACGAGTCGGTTATCGTGATTGCATCCGACCACGATGCCCGTGGTGTGGATGTCGCCAAGATGGGGTCTGACATTGTGTTTATAGTCCTTAATGCAGGGCTTGACATCAGGAGCGACGCTGTGATAGGGCAGATTGACGTTTTCCCTACGCTGTTGCAGATAATGGGCCGCACGGATTACCGATGGCCGGGAGCGGGCCGTGGACTGGTCGGGAGAGCATCCGACAACGCGGCAAAAGATGGCTACGGTAATCTGTACGGCTCTCCGTCTGACAGCTTGGCAGCACAGTTGGGATATGAGTGGGAGATGTCCCGGCTCCTGATTAAGAGCCGCTATTTCGCGTATTGAAACCTTACAATCCTCAACCATGATGACAATCAAGTATATACAGACACCGTCGACCAACAAGGCCAAAACCGACATAGACCTCTTTTGCCGAGAAGCCGGCTATCGTGATGTGTCTGTCCGCCCGCCGTTCGGCGGTTCAGTAGGGAAATTCCTTTGCAAGACCGCCACCGTGGCACGCTTGGTGACGAATCTGCACAAAGGCGACGTGCTGATTATACAGTATCCCTACAAGAAATATTACAAAACGCTCTGCCGCATAGCCCGGATGAAAGGCGCTCGCACCATAACCCTTATCCACGACCTCGGGGCATTCAGGCGCAAGAAACTTACCCCGACCGAGGAAAATTGCCGGCTGTCGCTGACCGACTGCATAATAGTGCATTCCCGTGCCATGGTGCAGTGGCTTGCCGACCATGGTTGCCGGGTGCCTATGGTGGTGCTCGACATATTTGACTACCGTTCAGGTGCGGCGTTCAAGCCACGGCATACCACAGGCGCAGCCCCGACGCGCATCGTGTATGCCGGCAGTCTGGGCGAACGTAAAAACAGGTTTCTGTATGCCTTCCCTCCGCTGATACCTTCGTGCATTATTGCGGTATGCGGTCGCGGCCTTGACGAGGACAAAGTAAGCAACCCTGACGGTAATTTCATATATCGTGGTTTCGTGCCGTCGGAGCAGTTTATCGACAGTCCCGACGGCGACTGGGGGCTGGTATGGGACGGCGATCTGACCGACTGCTGCGGCGGAGTGTGGGGCGAGTATCTGCGCATCAACAATCCCCACAAAGCGTCGTTCTATATCAGGTCGTCTATCCCGGTCATCGTCTGGAAACACTCGGCGATGGCACCGTTCATCACGGCCAACCATCTCGGCATCGCGGTGGAGTCGCTGGCCGACCTTGAGACGCTCCTGCCGCAGATTACCCCTGAGCAGTACAGCGCATATGCCGCCGCATGTGCCGACTTCGCCCGCCGATTGGACGAAGGCCATTTCTTCCGCAGAGCCGTCGCCAAGAGCCTTGATATTCTCTTTTCCCCGAAGTGCCCGGAGAAATAAGAATGATGCTTGTCTGCGGTCTAAAGAGATGCTTGTCTAAATCTGCGGAATGTCTTTTCGCGGATGTTTGGCGGATTGGAATAAAATTGCTACCTTTGTGAGCTAAAATCCGTGTCGGGCTCGTCGTGAAGCAGCTTGCACCGCTCTCTGATGTGGGGCGGCTCGCCTGGCGGAATAACCTTTAATAAACTCTTAATAAACGCAATGTACGTTATCGTAGAAATCCAGGGACAGCAGTTCAAAGCTGAAAAAGACAAGTTCCTGTATGTACACTATCTCGGCGAAGCAGTTAAAGAAGGAGAAAAGGTCGAATTTGACCGCGTACTCCTCGCTGACGCTGACGGAGAAGTGAAGGTTGGCGCACCCACAGTGGAAGGCGCAAAGGTAGTATGTGAAGTCCTCACCCCCCTCGTAAAGGGCGACAAGGTGATTGTATTCAAGAAGAAACGCCGCAAAGGCTATCGCCGCAAGAACGGTCACCGTCAGTACTTCACCAAAGTGTTAATCAAGGAAGTAGTAGCCTAACCCTCAAAATCATCGCTAACTAAACACAATGGCACACAAAAAAGGAGTCGGCAGTTCGAAGAACGGCCGCGAATCAGAAAGCAAACGTCTCGGCGTGAAGATTTTTGGAGGTCAGTACGCTAAGGCAGGAAGCATCATCAAGCGTCAGCGTGGCACAGTGCACCATCCCGGCCTCAATGTGGGTCTGGGCAAGGACCACACCATATACGCTCTCGTAGACGGCACAGTGGTATTCACCGTTGGCCGTAACGGACGCCGCTTCATCAACGTTACACCCTCTGAGGCATAAGCATCACTGTCACGTGTATGCCTATGCCGGAGCATCCGCTGGCTCACTCAGCGTGGCGGTGCTTTGACACGGGACATTAAAGGAGGGGGTATGGTATCATCCATGCCCCCTTTTGTTCATAACCTTAAATCTTTTTTTCTACTACTCTCGGCGATGTCAAAAAATCTATTAAGCCGTTACATATGGATTATCGACACCATCCGCCGGCATGGGTCGATCACACGCGAGGAGTTGAACCGCCGTTGGCGTAACTCGCCGTTTTATACCGGCGAAGACCTGCCACGGCGCACTTTCTACAACTACCGCAATGCTATAGAGGAATTGTTTAACGTCAATATCTGCTGCAATCCTTCCACATATGAGTATTTTATAGAGCAAAGCGATGCACACGAGGAGAGCATGACCGACTGGTTGCTCAACTCTGCGGCAACCAACAGTGTGCTGTCGGGGGCGCGTGACCTGTCGCAGCGCATCTTCATCGAGGATGTCCCCTCGGCGCGCGTTTACTTGTCTACGGTCATGGACGCTCTCCGCGAGTGCCAGGTGCTGAGATTCACCTATCATTCCTACAGCCGCTCCATGCCTACCCCGGGTCTGCAGCTCGAACCTTATTTCCTCAAGATATTCCGTCAGCGGTGGTATGTGACCGGGCGTAACCGGGCGGAGGACACCATCAAGACATATGCGCTTGACCGCATGTCGGATGTCACGATGGATGCCGAGCGGTTTGTGATGCCGGCCGATTTCGATGCCGAGAGCTATTCACGTGACTCTTACGGCATCATATTCACCCACGGAGAGGCTAAGACGGTGCGCATCAAGACCGACTCGCGCCAGGCCAAGTATCTGCGGGCACTGCCGCTGCACCATTCGCAGAGCGAAATCATCCACGACAGCTACTCGATATTCACTTACCGGCTCCGCCTTACGCCCGACTTGGTGCAGGAACTGCTCAGTTACGGCCCCCGCATAAAGGTCATCGAGCCGCCCGAACTCCGGGCCATGATGGTCACCAACCTTCAGGAAGCTCTGGCGCAGTATTCCTGACCCTCCCCATCCCCCTTTATCGTCCGCAACCGATGAAACATCATCATAACGTAGGGTCGCCACAGGTGGAGACCCTACGTTATGTGGCTGGTTTGTTGGACGTGGGACGCACGAGCCGTGCGTCCCTACAGGGGTGTTACGTGGTTACGTGGTGCTATCAATACGTTATGGGGTTGGGGCGGATTGGCCGAAAAAGGTTAAATTTGCACCAAACAAGGCAGTTACAGAATCAAACAATATCGACTTAATTTAAGCAGTCGTTACTTATGGAGAAGAAAAATATACGAGACCTGCACCGCATGAGTGTCGCCGACTTCCGCGCAAGCGAGAAGTCGCCGTTGGTGGTGGTGCTTGACAATGTACGCAGCCTCAACAACATAGGCTCGATATTCCGCACGTGCGACGGATTTGCCGTAGGGCGCGTGATACTTTGCGGCATCACTGCGACTCCGCCATCGGCCGAGATCCACAAGACCGCCCTCGGCGCGGAAATGTCGATGGACTGGGCATATTATCCCTCAACGCTTGATGCGGTCAAGGCTCTGCATGACGAAGGATATACGGTGTGCGCCCTCGAACAGGTCCATGGATCTGTCCCGCTTCCCGGTTTCATCTCCGAAAAGAGGCGTAAATATGCCGTCGTGGTCGGACACGAAGTCCATGGAGTGTCGCAGGAGGTGGTGGATGCCGCCGACATCTGCCTTGAGATACCCCAGTTCGGCACTAAACACTCCCTCAATGTCGCTGTGTCTGCTGCGTTGGCTGTCTATCAACTGACGTTCGGGCAGCAGGGCGAGTGAAGCCCTGACCGGCTCGCTTTAAAGGTTCAGACCGGCTCTCCGTGGTGGTCTATCTCTCGGGGTTCGCAGCCCGGCTCGCTGTACCACTGGGAGTACATCAGGTAGTTGCGGGCGATTTTCTGGTTCATCTCACGGGCTTTGTCAGGCTCGACCATCTTGATGAATTTCGCCGGTGCGCCACCCCATAGCTCGTTAGGCCCTATCTTGGTGCGTGAAAGCACCACGGCTCCGGCAGCTACCAATGCTCCTTCGCCTACCTCCGCATCGTCCATCACCACCGCGCCCATGCCGATGAGGGCGAAATTGTGGATTTTTGCGCCATGGATGGTCACGTTGTGGCCTATGGATACATCGTCGCCTATCTCGATGGTGGATTTCTCGTAGAGGGTGTGCAGCACCGAGCCGTCCTGTATGTTGACGCGGTTGCCGATGCGTATGGTGTTGACATCTCCGCGCAGCACGGTGTTGAACCATATGCTGCAGTCGTTGCCGATGGTGACATCGCCTATGAGTTGGGCTGTGGGGGCGAAAAAGCATCCCTTGCCGTAGGTGGGAGTAAAGCCGCGTAGCGGTATAAGTAGTGCCATAGTGGTGGATGTTAGGGATTGTATGATATGCAAATTTACAAAAATAGCGTTGATGCACGGACGTTTCGTGACGGAATTTGCGGCTTGTTTTTCATCAAGCGATTCATTACTTTTGCATATATGAAAGCTACAAGGATATCCCCGTCAGAATATGCGCGGCTTTTCCCCGCCACCTCGGTGGTGTATAACTCTGTGGAGTTCAGCGAGCTTAATAGCTGTAAGTGCCAGGAGGTGCATTATATCGCCTTGGCTGATGACGGCGGCAAAGTCCGTTTAGGAGCCACATTCGGCATGGTTGATGGTGAGCTGCGGATGCCGTTTTCGGCACCTTTCGGCTGTATCGAAGAACCCAAGCCTCAGCAGGTGTCATATTACGTAGATGCCATAGATGCGCTGAAATCCTATGGCGATGAGCATAAGTGCCGCCTACGCCTCACATTGCCTCCAGTGATATATTCCAGGCACTCGCATATAGAGAAGCAGTACCTTGCGGCCATCACGCGGGGCGCCGAGCTGCTGTACACCGATTACAGCCATGCTATGCCTCTGTCGAGGGATATGGATGTGTTGAAGCTGCTCACTCCACAGTCGAGGCGTAAATACAAGGCATCTGTCAGGGCCGGGCTCGAGTGTCGGGCTTATGATGCATCGGATTTTACAGCCCTTGAAGAGGCCTATAGTGTCATCAAAATACATCATGAGGCTCATGGCTACCCTGTGCGTATGACATTTGACAATTTAAGGGACACGATAGCCCGCATGGTCGGGGGCAGTGTGTACATGGTGAGCCACGGCGGATGCACGGTAGCTGCTGCCATCAATTATCACCATCCATCAGGGATAGTTCAGGGTGTCTACTGGGGTAACATCCCGGAATCTGCCGGACTCAGCCCTATGAACAATATTGCAGTGGAGATGTCGATAGACTTTGCCCGTCAAGGTTTGCGCTGGTTTGATTTAGGTCCGTCATCTATACGGGGTGTCCCTGATGCCGGGTTGTGCCTGTTTAAGGAGTCGCTTGGCTTCGGGCTTTTTACAAAACCGACATTGATGGTGTAGATATACGTAACTCCCGATTGGCAGAAAAATCGTATATTTGCAGTTATAATCGTTTTAATTTGAACAGTTAAGTGAATACTCACTTACTTGCATACTCACTCATAATATGTCAGTTAAGCAGACTATGCTTGAGATTCTCGAAGCCGAGAGTCATGCCATACAGAATATCCCTTACTCCGCCGCCTATGATCAAGCCGTAAGCCTTATCGTGGAGCATGTCCATGACCACGGAGGCAAGCTCGTCACCGCAGGGATGGGCAAAGCGGGGCAGATAGCAATGAATATCGCTACGACATTTTGTTCGACGGGTATCCCTGCCGTCTCGTTGCATCCAAGCGAGGCTCAGCATGGAGATCTCGGTGTCTTGCAGCCGGGCGACGTGATGCTGCTTGTCAGCAATTCGGGGCGCACACGCGAGATTCTCGAATTGGTGGAGCTGGCAAAAAAACTGTATCCCGCTCTGCCTCTGATAGTCATAACCGGCAATCCCGACAGCGAATTGGGTCATATGACTCCTGTAGTGTTGTCGACAGGCGGAGCCCCCGAAGTGTGTCCTCTCGGACTGACTCCTACCACTTCCACCACCGCCATGACTGTCATAGGTGACATTCTGGTGGTCAACGTCATGAAAGCTACCGGGTTTACGCGCCGCGAGTACGCTTTGCGCCATCATGGCGGTTACCTCGGCTCTGTGGCATCGTCGGATAAGTGATTGCCACCCCTACAAGGTATAAAACCAGCTTATACATATAAATGAAGAAAGCAGCAGTCATCGGTTCGTCGGCTCTTGGCATCAATGCCGCCGACGGCATCCCTGCATCCATGTCGCCTGAGGGACGCATGCTCCATACCAGCGTACATCTCGCCCGCAATGGCGTGTCTGTGACCTTCGTCAGCGAGGCGGCACGGGATCGTGTGGGCGATTTTATAGTGGACTACCTGGCGGCTCACGGAGTGGCCACGTCGAGCATCGACCGGTATGCCGGAGGGCATACGCCGCTCAATCTCAATTTTCTCTCTGACAGCACACATGGAGTGTCTGATACGGTGCGCTACCGTGTCTATCCGGATGATATGTTTGATGCCGTGTGGCCGCGCATCGACCGTGACGACATCGTGGTGATGGGCGATTATTTCGCTGTCGCACCCCGCAATATTAAGTTTGTCAGGGAATTTGTAGGCTCTTGCCGCCAGCGCAGAGCCATGGTGGTGTATGCTCCGGGATTCGATATCCACGAAGGCAAGCAGCTGACTCCTGTCAAACCGTCGCTTCTTGACAATCTCGAACTCGCCGACTTCGTAATTGCTACCGAGTCCGAGCTCCGTGATTTTTTCGGTAGCAAAGACCTTGATGCTGCTTATCGTGACAGCATCTCGTTCTATTGTCCTGATTTCATAGGTCTGGCGGTCGGCGACCAAGGCCCCTGCATACGTTATTATTCACCATCGGGGACAATCAGCCAATCTCTCCCTGATGAAAGCCTTGTAACCACTCGCGAGGGAAATGCGGTCGTTATCGCCGCTTTGGTCCGCGCCGTCATGGAGGGCGGCATCGGCTTCATGACGCTTGCCGAGGGTCTTGGCGACGATGACCGTTGTGGATTGCTGGAGGCCATGGATACCTCACACATGTCGGTGTAAAAGTCTATTACAATTACAACAATATCAACAACCTGACACATGAACGTCACTTCGTTAGACTCACACTTTATGACCGTTGCGTCCCCATTAGGGTCGCTTACCGCGTTGCGCCGCCGCTCTGGCGCGTTGTCTGACCTGATGCAGCAGCTCAAGGATGTCGATGGAGTGGTGGCTTATGACTATCTGAGGATGCGTGCCCTCCGTATGGCCGACAAGGGAGAAGCGCAAAATGCCATATTGCTGTGCGGTCAGATGTGCGAGTATATCGCGGAGACAGGAGACGAAGGCCGTCAGATGTCGGACTTACACGCCATGGGGCTGTCGGTGCTGACAGCTCTGCACTCGCGTGAAGGGCAGCCTGAAGATGCTCTTGTCTGCGGAGCCGCCGCCCTTAATGTGCTAATGCGTGAACCCAAGCGCAAGGATGCCCTGTTCCTGAGCATCCTCGGGTCGCTGCTCTACGACCTCGCTCAGGTGCATGCTTCGCGTGGGGAACTCAAGGCGGCTGAACGTGCTATAGAGAAATGTGCATCCCTGTTTGAACGCCTTGCCAAGGATGACCCCGAACGTTACGGCCCGGCTCACTTGGCGGCCATAGATGCTTCGGGCGGTATATACCGTTCGCGCGTCAAACAGGCCAATATGCTTGCCCATTGCCAGGTGGCTACGATGACATACATGGAGCAGCTTAAGGTGGTGGCTGGCGACGACCGCGCCATCACTATGGCTACTGACAGCCTGATTGATTCGCTCGCCACACAAGGGCGGACTTTGATGCAGATGGGTCGTCAGCGGGAGGCTGTGGCTTACTTCACCCGTGCGCTCAAATTTCTGACAAAACTCGAACCTGAGCTGACTGTCCGGGGGCTGACGCTGTCGATTGATCTCGGCGAGGCTCTTGTCGCGGCTAAAACCACCCGTGACAAAGGGGTACACCTGCTCAATACGATGCTTCATAAGGCCACGAAACTACAGGCCGACGACCAGCACCGGCGTATCGTGGAGATATTGCTCAACGTTAAGACCAACCGCTTGGATATCCTCTCCATATGGCACAAAATCGTTCCGAGGTGACATGTCTATCCGTCTGTTATGGGTGGAGGTCTGTAGTTTCGGACTTATAGACAGTATCGCTCTTAGATACGTGCCGGGATACCTTGTGGCGCAGCTGGGTCTTGGCGAATACTGTCATGGCATATATGTCTGAGAGCTTCAGCAGCAGGTTGCGGCATCGGACAAGAGGGGAATGATTGTCCGACTGGGACACTGTGCGCATGATTCGATGATGCCACCAGAGGAGATAATTATGCTGTAGTAACGCTATCTGCATACGTGCATCATAATTTGCGCGGTCGTATTGCCGTGCAAATCGTGACGATGACTGCGACACGCTCTGAGGATGGATGCGGTATTTTACCAACGGCTCTTTGACGACTCCGATATGACGGCCCGAAAGCGCGTAGCGGAAAGCAAACGGGAAGTCTTCAAGCATCGGATATCTCATGTCCATGCCCCCCAGGTCGCGCAGGGTCTGGGTGTGGATGAAGAAGGCGGGTCCCTCCACTATGCCTCCACCGCAGTGATAGGCGAGGTTGACGGCCTGCTCGTAGGGATCTGCGGTGTCTAAATAGTCCTGCATCATGTATCGTGGGCCGATAATCGAGCCGTCCTCGTCTATACAGATGACTCCTGAGATCAGTAATCGGTCATCGCTGTCGGCAGCGTGGTTGGCGAAACACTCTATGCAACAGGGAGTAAGGATGTCATCGCCGGCGATATATTTTATCCACTCGCCCCTCGCATGTTGCAGGGCGAAGTTATAGTTGCCGCAGATGCCGCTATGGGTGGGTGGATAAATAAATTCTGCACGCGAGAAGCGGTGGCGGTGTGTCTCCACCCATGAGCGGCACAGTTGTGGGGTGTCGTCGGTGGAGTGGTCGTCGCTGATAAGTACTTCGACCGGGCCGGTGTATGTCTGCGCCAGTATGCTTGCGAGGGTTTCGTTAACGAAACGCGAAGAGTTGTATGTGACTACTACTATGGTGATAAGGGGATGTTTCTCTGTATTCATGATTGGTTGATACGAGCTAAACGACTGAGTAAGAGTTGAAAATCAGCCGGAAAGACGAGCACGGACATGCAAGCCCGCAGGGTTGCATGATATTTTGTGTATAACTAATGTTTGTGAGTCACTTATCTGAATAATGACCGCCAGCGCGAGTAGCGGCCGGAGGTCACAGACCAATGCCGGCTATACGGAGTGTTTATGCCGAGTGCATGGAGCATCTTTATGCGCATGATTGCGATGGATTTCAGCATCGGGCAGGGTAGTGTTTTGAAGATTGGCAAGTCGCGCCACGGAGATATGCGGTAATATCTGCGCCACACGGCGTGGAGAGGGTGGAACATGAAAGTGCCGTTGAGCCATGGTTTGTACTCGCCGGTGTAGTGGATTATGGCTTTGCGCCGGCCTGATGCCAGACGGGCGGCGAGATTCCTGATGTCGGGAGGTATCATGGGGAGGTTGTTGGTGAGCAGGAAACCGGTCACGAGGTTCCATTGCAGAGGGGCGTATGCCACGTGGCCGTCAAGCACCATGTTGAGCGCGTCCTGGTCGGGATACTCCAGCGTCGTGGCGGATAATATCTGTAAGCAGCGGTCGGTCAGGTCGAGCTGGCGGCATCGGTCGATGTCTATTACCATTACGCCCGAGTTGAAGTATGGCGAGCTGATATTGAGCCGTTGGTAGTTGTCGAAGATGAAGTGGTTTATGTCGGGTACGGCCACCGCGGCATTTCCGTCCATGGGATGCTCCCACAGTGGATAGATATCGGTGTTGACTATGATGTCCCCGTCAAAGTATATGATTTTGGGCACATAGACCGGCAGGGTTTTGATGAGAACCAGCCGCAGATACATCTCTTTAGGCCACTCGCCTTTGGCATCCGGCAGGGAATCTATCTCCTCTTGCATCACGTGGATTATGTGTATGCGGCAGTCATAATCGGCTTCTAAAGTCAGAAAGCGGCGGCGGTTGTCGGGGTCGTTGTCGGTCGTGGCAATCCATATCTCCATGTGGTGACGGCGGTTGTTTTCGAGCAGCGATGTGAGCATCACCCCTGTGCACGGGCAATAATGACTGTCAGGACAGCAGAGTATGTGGATGTGTGACGGCTTAATTTCGTTATTCATGGGAGTAGTGATTGGAGGGGAAGGCTGTCGGTCAGGAGCGTTTCGGTATTTTCATCCATAAGCTGTCATAAGTGGTGCGGATTTTCAGCCGCCAGCACATTTGTAGTTTTCTCCTGTGGAAGCGTGTCATAAAGTCGGGCGAAAGGCTGCGGCGTATGTGGTTGCGCCATGGAGAGAGTTTGCGGTAACGCTCCCAGATGTATTCCAAGGGATGAAATATGAGCCTACGGCAGTCCCAGGGGTGATATGGCGCGTAGTAGTGTATGATGCCGCGTGATGCCCCTGACGCAATTTGGCCGACGGCCTGACGCTCGTCATCGGAGAGGTCGGCGCTGACCGGTACTAATGCCCACGGCATGAGATTCCATTCACACGCCAGAGGTTGCCAGCGTCCGTGAAAGGCTATGTTGAGGATGTCTTGGTCGGGATAGGCCAGCCGGGAGCCGTGTTCGACGGCGAGACTCAGCATCATGTCATTGATGTGCCTATGCCGTATCTGCCCAATATCCATAAGCATCACTCCCGAATTGAAGTAGCGGCTGGATTGGGGCAGGGCTTTAAGTGGGGAGAGGAGACCAGTGAGAGCTTCGTCGGCACAGCAGTTTACGTCCCTGACGGCAGCACATGGCAATCCGTGCATTTCTGTATCCCACAGTGGACGCAGATTGCAGTTTATTATGACATCGGAGTCTAAGTAGATTATGCGTGTGACATTTTCGGGAAGCAGGTCGGCGGCGAAAAGGCGGAAATATATAGACTGTGCCCACTTGCCGTTACTTGGGGGTATACGCCGGATGATACCGGGGGGTATAGTTGTAATGTTGATTTCCGCACGGTATTTTTCTTCGAGCCTTTTGAAGCGGATTGTGTCCTGCTTACTGATACCGTCGGTGAGGATATGGATAGATAGCGGTTCTTCCCTGTTGTTTTCGAGTGCCGAGGTGACAGTTACGCCGCAATATGCGGCGTAGCGGGAGTCAGTGCAGCAAAGTAGATGAATCTGGGGGGGGTAAATCGCTGATTTACAGTGTGTTAATGTGTGTGGATTTAAGACGGGCATGTGTCAATGATTAGTCTGCCGCAAATTAATAAATTTTATGATTTGTGAGCGTAAAATAGTGTATGTTTTGCAACATATATTAATCGGGAGTGTTCGTGCTACTTATCGATGTACAGGAATCGACATATGCCGGTCAGTCAAACAGTATGAAAGTGTCGTTATATGTGCTTCTTATTCCGAGGCGGTGGAGCATCTTGAGGCGGGTTATGGAGATTCGCTGTCTGATTGGTATCCGTATGTGTTTGCAGATATCGATATACTTCCATGGTGATTTCCTGTAAAACCGGTGCCATGTGGAATATAGCGGATGGAATGTATCGGTGCCGGTTATCCACGGTTTGCAGAAGTCGGTGTAGTGTATGATGGCGTTTCTTCTGTTGTGTATGATATTCCTTGTCATACTGATGATTTCTGGCGGAATAAACTGATAGTTGCGGGTCTGCATATACCCGGTCACGAGATTCCATTGCAGGGAGGCATATACTACGTGGCCGTCAAGCACCATGTTGAGGGCATCCTGGTCAAGATAATCCAGACGCATCGTGGATATTATCTGTATGCACCGGTCTGTCAGGTCGAGCTGACGGCAGCGGTCGAGCTCCAGTACCATAACGCCTGCGTTGAAATATGGCTGACTGATGTTGAGCCGCTTGCCGTTGTCGAAGAGGTAGTCGTTTATGTCTGTAACGACCACAGCCGCTTTGTCGCCCATAGGATGATTCCACAGTGGAGCGATGTCGGTGTTGACTATGATGTCCCCGTCGAGATACAGGATTTTGGTCACATCAGCAGGAAGGGATTTGAGCACTGTCAGACGCAGATATGTAGCTTTCGACCAGAAGCCTTGGCCGTCGGGCAGTGCATCCATTTCTTTTTGTGTCACATGGATGATGTGTATTCGGCAGTCATAATCATCTTCTAAGGTCAGAAAGCGGCGGCGGTTGTCGGGGTCGTTGTCGGTCGTGGCAATCCATATCTCTATGTGGTGCCGGCGGTTGTTTTCGAGCAGCGATGTGAGCATCACTCCTGTGTACGGGCAATAGTGGCTGTCAGGACAGCAAAGGACATGGATTGCTGGGGGGGGTAAACACCTGATTCATAATGTGTTATGCTCCTATGGTATCGTGAAAGGTGATGATGGTTGTCTTGTTGCAAATTAAGCGATTTATTGTTTTGTTTGCAAGCTTGTGCAGCATGTTGTGTAGCATGTTTGCGTTCTGGGCAATCTGCTGTACCTTGGTGCAACCCTACATCTGTGCGGCGACCTTGTCCGCCTTTCGCGCCGGCCTTGCAGGGCGGCGTATCTACGATTCGCGGTATTGCAACGGGGCTTGCGCCCCGCCCTACTGTTTTTACGCTCCTGCGGAGCTTTTGGCGGATGCGTCCTCGTATATCAAAAGTGTTGCATGGAAGCCCCAGAGGGGCGGTGGGATAGTAGGGCGGGGCGCAAGCCCCGTTACAGTGACGCACCCCACATAATCAGCCCTGCAGGGGCTGGAGGCGTAAGCCATGGACACCGTTGGACAATCCCCTTGTTGCCGACCGCTCCCCCCCAAAAAAAGGCAGAGCTGTGCCTCCCAATGGCACAGCTCTGCAATATATTCAATGTGTAAAATTATATTTTACACTAAGTGGGCGATAAGGTCTTCGCGGTCGCCCGGGAGCAGGTCTATGACAGGAATTTCTATCATGGTGTAGGCTCCAGGCTGCTGCTTCATGGAAGCGCGGGCCACGCCTACGAGTATCTGGGCGGTGAGCGCGGGGTTGTTGATCGACATGTTGAACTCGAAACGCTGGTTCTGTGTACGTCCTGACACGCCCTTGCGGGTCATGTTGACTCCGTGGCCCATGTCCTTGACGGCATCGACCGAGGGCACGGCCATCACGTGGGTCTCGTCGCTCGCGAAGTAGGGGTCTTCCTTGACCGCCTTGGCGACATCGGCCAGTTCTGCGCCTTCTTCAAGCTCCACATATACCATGCGGCGGTGTATGCCTGTGCCGAGGGGTATGGTCATGGAGAGGGCATCTTTGACTCCGGGCTTGGATTTGACGCACACGGTGTGGCCCATCGACATGCCGGGGCCGAAGTTGGTGTAGGTCAGACCGTTGGGTGCAGCGGCCTGCATGAGGGTGCGCACTACCGAGTCGCTGCCCGGATCCCATCCGGCTGCTATAACGGCTACGGAGTTGCCGGATTTGGCAGCATTGTCAAGCGACTTGCGCAGACGGACTATGTCGGTATGTATGTCGAAGCTGTCGACGGTGTTGATGCCTTGGGCAAGGATGTCTACGGCGTGTTTCTCCACTTCGCGTGTAGGAGTGGCAAGGATGGCTACGTCCACCTTGCCGAGCTTGCGGATGTCGGCTACTACGGGGATGCCGGCGAGTTCGGCAGGGCGCTTCGACGGGTCACGGCGCACGATGCCTGCGATTTCAAAATCGGGTGCTTCCTGGAGCGATTCCACCACGAAGCGTCCTATGTTGCCGTAACCTACTACGGCTGCACGGATTTTTGTCATAAGTAATTATTGATATTTGTTGATACTGTCGGTTGGATGTTATATGCCGCTCACTATGGCTTCGGTGTCGCGGGCTATCATCATCTCCTCGTCGGTAGGCACTACCACCACCTTGACCTTGGAGGCGGGGGTGGAGATGACCGTCTCGGTGCCACGGGTGGCGGCATTGACTTCGGCATCGATTTCCACGCCCATGAAGCCGAGGGGCTGGCATACGTTGAGACGCACGCCGGTTTGGTTCTCGCCCACGCCGCCGGTAAATACGATGATGTCCACGCCTCCCATTTCGGCAGCGTATGCACCGATATATTTGAGTATGCGCTGCTCGTACATGTCGAGGGCGAGGACGGCCATCGGGTCGCCGGCGCGGTCGGCAGCCTCGATTTCGCGCATGTCGCTCGATATGCTCGATACTCCGGCCACTCCGCTGTCCTTGTTGATGATTTTCTGCATATCTTCAGGACTCAAGTGGTGCTTGGCCATCAGGTATGTAAGCGCACCGGGATCCACGTCGCCTACACGTGTACCCATCATGAGACCTTCGGTAGGCGTGAGACCCATGGATGTGTCGTAGCTCTTGCCGTGGCATACTGCCGTGATCGAGCCGCCGTTGCCTATATGGCAGGTGATGATGCGCTGCTTGGCGATGTCTACGCCAAGCATGTCGCATACGCGCTGCGACACGTAGCGGTGGCTCGTGCCGTGGAAGCCGTAGCGGCGCACTCCGTCCTCCTTGTAGTATTTGTAGGGCAGGGCGTACATGTAGTTTTTGGCTGGCATGGTCTGGTGGAAAGCGGTGTCGAATACAGCCACCTGGGGTACATCGGGCATGAGGGCGGTTATGGCCTCGATGCCTGTCATGTTGGCAGGGTTGTGGAGCGGTGCGATGTCGTAACATTCGCGTATCATCTGCTTGACAGCATCGTCGATGAGTACGCTGGCGTTGAATTTCTCTCCGCCGTGGACCACGCGGTGGCCTACGGCGTCGATTTCGTCAAACGAAGCTATGCAGCCGTATTCTGCGCTGATGAGGTTGTTGAGTATCGCCTGTATGGCTCCTTTATGGTCTACGGTGCCGAGCTCCTCGGTCTTCTTGGACCCGTCGGAGAGCTTGAACTTCAGCATCCCGTCCTCGAGGCCGATGCGTTCCACTCCGCCCTCGGCCATGACGCGGCCTGCGGAGGTGTCTATGAGTTTGTATTTGACTGAACTGCTACCACAGTTGAGCACGAGTATCTTCATATCTGTTAAAAATTTTATGTCTGTGGAAATGTAAGTATTGTGATGGGAGGTATATCAGGCGGGCAGCGGGGCAGGGCATACGCCTCCACCTTGGCCGTGTTTGATGCCTATGGCCTGATTGGCGGTGATGATGATAGTCTTGAAGATGTCCTCGGGGAAGCATCCGCGTGACAGGTCGTTGACCGGGGCGGCAAGGCCTTGCAGTATCGGGCCTACGGCTTCTACTCCGCCGAGACGCTGCACGAGCTTGTAAGTTATGTTGCCGGTCTCGAGCGAGGGGAATACCAATACGTTGGCCGTACCTGACAGGGGGCTGTCGGGGGCCTTGGAATGTGCCACTCCGGGTACGATGGCGGCATCGCTCTGCAGCTCGCCGTCGACGATGAGCGACGGACACATCTCGCGGGCTATGCGTGTGGCTTCTATCACTTTGTCTACGCGCTCGTGCTTGGCGCTGCCTTTGGTCGAGAAACTGAGCATGGCTACGCGGGGTTCGATGCATGCTATGTCGCGTGCGGTCTGTGCTGCCGACACTGCTATCTGTGCCAGTTCCTTGGCGGTGGGGTCGGGTACCACGGCGCAGTCGGCAAACACCAGTACACCGTTGGTGCCGAACGGCAGTCCTTCAGGCACAAGCATCACGAACGCTCCTGACACCACCTCGATGCCCTTGCGCGGTTTGATGACCTGGAAGGCGGCACGGAGCACATTGCCGGTGGTGTTCATCGCGCCGGCCACCATGCCGTCGGCCTCTCCGGATTTGACCAAAAGACAGCCGAGATAGAGGGGGTTGGCAGCTGTCATGCGGGCCTGCTCCATGGTGACACCCTTGGACTTGCGCAGCTCGTAGAACAGCGGGGCGTAAGTGTCGATGACCGTCTGGTCGCCGGGGTTGACTATGCGCGCACGTGATATGTTGTCGAGCTTGAGCGACTGCGCCATGTGGGTTATGTCGGTGGGGTCGCCTATGAGCACTATGTCGGCAATGCCGTCGTGGATGATACGGTCGGCTGCCGTAAGGGTTCGCGGTTCGGTACCTTCGGGGAGCACTATGCGCTGGCGCTCGCCCTTTGCTGTCTCGATTAGTTTTTCAAAAAGGCTCATGGCTCTTCAATGTGTTTATATGGTTATTGATATAACATGCAAATATACGAAGAATATTCGGCGAAAGAAATAGCGGAGGTCGGCCGTTGGCCGGTCCGCGACGGCGGAGCCGATTTCTTGAGTCAAATATACGAATAAGTTGAGTGCAATGTCAAATTTATTTGAACATTGCCGAGCGGGAGTATATTGGACAGAGTCAAATATACGGAAAATTGATGAACCAGTTTCTCGTTAGATGTAAACATTCGCCCGAGCGGCGTTGTTTTAAGATTAGAGCTGGGTTTAACGGCAAACCGGCTCTTAATTTGCTCATATCATGGATAAAAAACGGCGTAATAAGATAAATTCGTGGCTTCTTATCGGAGTCTTGGTGTTGATAGCCCTGTTGCTTATATGGCTCACGGTAGCTTCGTTTTTCGGCGACACCGACGTGGCGGCTTTCATCCCGACCCTTCTCTGACAGCATGTCCTACCGATAAATCGGTAGGATTCAAGGTCTTGCATTGATACCGTGGGCTTTCGCCCACGGCTATTGTCTTGTCACCGCTGACGCGGTGTCGCCGGGTTTGGTGTGCCCATTTGTCCTTGCCATCGCTGACGTTGTGTTATCCGATCTGATGAAATGTGTGTCCGGCGGAGTGGTTGCACCGCGTGAGCGATGCTGAGATACATTGTGTTGTCCGATGGGGTATTTAATTGTTATTGATATTGATTTCTGATGTGTGACACCGCGTAGCGGTGCTGAGATAATAGCCGTGGGTGAAACCCACGGAAATGTAACCCGACATGATAAAAACGATCGATTTATCGGTCGCACAATCATTCTGGGTTCTTGGGTAAAAACCTGTCATCGTATTCTAACCTATTGACAGCCAATAATCGCTTAAATTCATCGACCATAGTGACTTTTGCATGGTGCTGTGGCTGATTTTCAATATATTGGCAGAGGGGATCAACATGTGATTGAGAGATGCTTATGGCTGCATATCCATCTTGCCATGAAAATCTGCATTTGTGTTTTGGCTGAATCCATTTGTTGGTGTGTATCTTGATGTCTTTTACTAAGTTGGCGATATTGACCGATGTATTACAACTTATTAATAAATGTACATGGTCACGCCATCCTCCACCTTTGATAAGTTTCTGCCCATTATTGCGTATTATCCCTGCTATATATTTTATAAGGTCGTCTCGCCAGTCATCATGAAGCATAGCATCACGAAATTTCACCGCAAAAACGATGTGGATATATATTTGTGCGTAGGTATTAGCCATTGTTGTGTCTTTTTTATGGTTGTTCTACCGATAAATCGGTAGAATACAATGTTTTGCATTGATACCGTGGGCTTTCGCCCACGGCTATTGTCTTTTCACCGCTGACGCGGTGTCGCCGGGCATGTTATGTCTGATGAACGCTGGTCGCATCGCGTAGCGGTGTCTGATGGGCGTTGTGCCACCGCGTAGCGGTGCTGAGATAATAGCCATGGGTGGAAACCCACGGTAACAGGGGGACAACCAATTAATAAACAACCGCGTAGCGGTTGGGCATAACTGGCGAGGTGTCGCGTCTACAAATCGGGTGTGGGGTCATGCGTCGAACTCGACGGGTCCTTCGCGGAGCACGTGGGGGACGATGGGGTCGGTCAGATCCACTATGGCCGAGCCTTGCAGCCCGCCGGAACCGCCGTCGATGAGCAGCGAGGCGATGGGTGCGAAAGCCTCCACAAGCACTTCGGGCTGCTGGGCCGTGTCGTCATAGGGAGATGCCGCCACGGATGTCGTCATGATGGGATGACCGAGCGTTTCGGCCAAGGCGCGGGCTATAGGATTGTCGGGGATGCGTATGCCCACTTCCTTGCGACCCTTGAACACCTTGGGCAGGTCGTGTGACGGAGGGAGTATGAAAGTGAATGGGCCAGGCAGATGCCGTTTCATCACCTCGAATGCGCGGTTGTCGATGCGGGCGTAACCTGCCGCCTGCGACATGTCGGCGCACACTATCGACAGCGTGTTGCGCCGTGTGTCTATCCCTTTGAGATGGCACAGACGCTCTATGGCGCGCTGGTTGAGGGCGTCGCACCCCAAGGCATAGAGGGTGTCGGTGGGGTAGATGATGATGTCGCCGTCACGCATCGTTTCGACGGCCTCGTCGATAAACCGCTGGTTGATGCTCGTCGGGTATATCTTAAGTGTTTTCATTGTCAAGATTGTCTGCCGGCCGGATGGTATATTAATGTCATGGCTTTCGCGGGCGTGATGATTTCCTCGGCGACGCGGCGCAGCATCGCGGGTGTTATGGCGTTGTAGCGGTCCACGAGCGTGTCGATGTCGTCATGCTGCATCTCTGTCTGCGCGAGGGTCTGCGCCTTGTTGAGATAACTGAGCATGGCGAACGTGTGCTGGCTTTCGTAGCGTGTGTGGGCGCGGGCGGCTTCGTCGTCGGTGACACCCTCGCTCCATATTCGCGACGCTTCGTCTATAAGCCGCTGTGTGGCGCGGGCTATGTCGCTGTCTGTGTCGGAGGTGATGCGGGCGTTGAGCATCAGCAGCCCCGGCTCGTCGCTGCCGAGGATGGATGCGTCGGCATAGGTGAATAGCGGGTCGGACATCATGATGTTGCGGTAAAACCGCGAAGCGTGACCCGATGCAAGTATGTCGGTAATCTGGTCGCACTCCAAGTAGCCCTCTTCGCCGTAGCCGGGCATACGGAACGCTATGGTCAGGGCTGTCTGCGGCACGTTGCCGCCGGCTTCGGCGTGGCGTGGCCCGTCGATGTCCGTCAGTCGCGGATATTCGCGCGGAGCTATGGGGCGGGAGGGGATGGTGCCGAACCATTTCTCGGCGAGCCGCAGGGTATCGTCGGCGGTGATGTTGCCGCACACTGCCAGCACGGCGTTGTTGGGCGCATAGTGGCTGAAGAAGAAGTCCTTGACATCCTCCATCGTGACATCGCGGATGTGGTCGGGGGTGAGGCCGATTGTGGGCCAGCTGTAGGGGTGGGAGTCGAAAGCCATGCGGCGCATGTGGTGCGACATGTCGCCGTATGGGCGGTTGAGGCAGGTCTGCTTGAACTCCTCTATCACCACGCCCCGCTGCACTTCGAGGGTGCGCTCCGAGAATGCAGGCGACAGCATACGGTCGCTTTCGAGCCAGAAAGCGGTCTCGGCGTTGATAGCGGGCAGGACGATGTAGAAGTTGGTGAAGTCGTTTGATGTCCAGGCGTTGCTCATGCCTCCTGCCACCTCTACCTCGCGGTCGAAGGCAGGTATGTTGACCGAGCCGCCGAACATCAGGTGCTCGAACAGGTGAGCCATGCCCGTGCGTTGCGGCGACTCGTCACGCGCACCGACATTATACATCACGTCGACCGCCACCATGACCGTTGAAGGGTCATAGCAGTGGACTATGCGCAGTCCGTTCGGAAGGGTGTGTCGGGTGATTTCTGCCACGTCGGTTTGTGTTTATGCAGCGTCCTGAACAGTCCTTAAGTGGATACCCACTTACTCCTCTACGACTTTGGCGGACAGGATTTTGACATCGTCGACGGGGCGGTCGTTGCGGTCGGTAGCCACGGCTTCGATTTTTTCAATCACGTCCATGCCGCTGATGACTTTGCCAAACACCGTATATGCTCCGTCGAGGTGCGGTGCGCCACCTACGGTCATGTAGGCTTCGCGCTGCTCCGGCGTGAGCGAGAAGTCCATAGCGGCTCCCTCGGCCTCGGTCCGGGCTACGAGCTCGTCCTGTAGTTTCTGCAATCCGGCCTGGTCCTTGGCGCGGCGCAGCGACATGATGGTGTCGCGGTGCTGCTTGACCAACCCTTCGAATATCTGCTGCATACCCTGCTGTTTGAGCTGGAACTCCATCTGCTTGAGTTGCTGCTCGTTGAATTTGCGGCCTGTGACGATGTAAAACTGGCTTCCGCTCGAGCGGCGTTCGGGGTTGACCTGGTCGCCGGTGCGGGCGGCAGCGAGTGCGCCGCGCTTGTTGAAGTATTTCGGCGATACGATTTCAGCCTCTATGGTGTAGCCGGGGTCGCCAGTGCCGAGCATGGTGCCTTTGGCGGCGTTGCGCGAGTCGGGGTCGCCGGTCTGCACCATGAAGTCCTTGATGACGCGGTGGAACAGCAGTCCGTCATAGTAGCCGTCCTTGACGAGCTTCAGGAAATTGTCGCGGTGCTTGGGCGTGTCGCCGTAGAGCCGCAGGACGATGTCGCCCTCTGTGGTCTTGAACTCTACGGTGGCATCGTGTGATGCGGCAGTGGTATTGGCAGTGTCGGTAGTCATCTCTTGTTGTGTGTTTTGTGCGTTGCATCCCGTCGAGGTCATAATGACCGTCAGCGCGAGCAGCAGTAGTGAGTGTATCTTCATCTTTTTGTGGTCAGATTTTGCCGGAGGCAAACACCCGCTTGTGTATGCGGCGGAAGTTGTCGTCGGTGCGTATAAGCTCCTCGGCGCGGGTCTCGTAGTCCACGCCCCACAGGCTCGGCAGCAGGTCGGGGATATAGCGGTGTTCGCGGTCCTTGTCTATCGCGGCCTTGACCAAGCGGTCAATGGCACCGCTGAATCCGTGGGGGTCGATGGCCGCGAGGTAACGTGCAGCCGACACTACAAACTGGCCCGTGAGGTCTACCTTTATCATATTGTCGGTCAGCCGGGATATGTCAAGGTTTTCGTCGCCGATGTGGTTGGCGATGTATTCGTAGGTGAGCAGTCCGTCGGTGTCCTTGCTCAGTCGTTTCATGTCGTCTTCGGTCATAAGATATCCTGTGATTATGAGGGAAGTTGTCGTTATATTCATGCAAACTTACTAAAAATCTCTGGAATATCCGCCGAATTGCAGCAGATTAACGCAACAGGATTTGAT